>OHJQ01001022.1_pt1 | contig 15882 bp, 13 predicted proteins | sample 1568601 | NCBI WGS metagenome assembly OHJQ01 (sample SAMEA3879599, study PRJEB24766) | human gut metagenome | biome: human-associated habitat; feature: feces | place: USA | collected 1985/1987 | reverse complement strand
GCTTTTTTCACAGCACTGCGGAAATCATGCCAGAATTTATGATTAAATTCCTCAGATTTGCCCACATCTGCCGCAACATCCAGACGCCAGCCGTCAGCGTTATAAGGGGGAGAAACCCATTTCTGCCCGATACGCATAATCTCCCAATACAGCGCAGAACAGTTCTCCATATTCAGCTTCGGATGGTTGGGATAATCCCACCAACCTTCGTAAGAGCCATCCTCTTTCCAATAAAAATAATCATGATAAGGGCTCTGCTTGCAGTAGTAAGCACCTTTTTTCTGATATTTATAAACTTCTTCCCGATCCAGCCATTTATGGAATCCACCGCAATGGTTAAATACACCGTCCAAAATAACCCGCATGCCTCTTTTATGGGCTTCCTCCACCAGACGAATGAAAAGCGCATCACTTTCCACAAGGTTTCGTTCACTGGTGGTTCGGGTAATATAGGCTTTTGCCTGGCTATTTTTCTCGCCTGGCTCGACCACTTTATCATAATCCTCTACGATCACGCCAAAGTGCGGGTCAACGTGGTCGTAATCCTGAATATCGTATTTATGACTGCTGGGAGAAACGAAAATGGGATTCAGATACAATACTTCCACACCCAAATTCTGTAAATAGTCCATTTTCTGCAAAATCCCCTGCAAGTCACCGCCGTAAAAATGGCAAAAATCACCATCTTCCGGCTGGGCATACCAGTCTTCTACTGCTTGCACCTGATTTTCCAGATAGTTATATTCTCCTGTTTTCACATCATTGGAAGGATCTCCATTGCAAAAACGGTCTACAAAAATCTGGTACATCACCGCACCCCGTGCCCATGCAGGCGTCTGGAAATTCCGCAGCAGCCGAAAATATCCGTCCACTGGAAATTCCTGAGACACACCATTTCTTGTATAATAATAGGTTGTTTCATTATGAATGATCTGGAAAAAGTAATTAGCCGCTTCTTCCGCCGGCGGCAGAACAACGCGATAACGATCAAACACGCGGCCGTTTTCCACTCGTTCCATCAACAATCTTTTATCATCTACACATAAATATACCGCCGACGCATTATTGCGCCCAGTCAGTACAGAAATTTCCACAAAATCTTCGGCTGACGGTTCTGCCGGTTTCCGGAAGTTTTCCGATTCGTCACTGAACACAGCCTGTGGCAAAAACGCTTCCCTGCAAAGTCTGTATTTCTTTTTTACGCTTTGCACCAAGTCCAAATAATAATCCATATTTTCACCGTCCCTGCACCAATTATAATATGCCGGAAAATTCATGTCAAACACTGGCTCTTTTTTTCGGACAAAATGAAAATGAGCAACCTGCCGATGGCTGCTCATTTTCACAAAGAGAAGGTATTTCTTATTGGGATTGCGTCTTACCGCAATGTGAAAATATTGGGGAGTTTTCACAGTTGTTATTATAGCATGTGGGACATTAAATGTCTAGCCTATTTTTAAAATTTTTTCAAAAAATTTTTCTTACAGACAATCAAAAATGCGGATTACTTTTTATCATTTTTTCAAAAATCCTTCTGTTGTCAAACATTCCTCCGTGATTTTCGATAAATGATTTCCGTTTTCCACCAAAATTTTATCACTCTTGCCAAAACGCCATCAAGCAGAAAATCCGATGCAGGTTGGCAAAAAGCCAACATTTCCGGCGTTTTTTATCATTTTATCCTTCTCTTACATGGCAAAATCAACTGATATAATCTGCCAAAACCCTGGCAAGATTATCTTCTCCCAATATCCGCACACCTTCCCGAATCTGCTGACGCTCTATCTCCGGCAATACAGATAAAGGCACATCCGTACATTCATATAATGTTATTTTTCCATCGGCATCCTCTCGAAAAACAGCCAGCATGCCATTTTGCTCACCCAGCAGAAAACTTTCATCACTGCGTCCTTCCACTGTACTGCGCAGAATGACTTTATCCGGTGAAAAGAAAACCACCTGCCAGCCATCATAAATACTGCGTACCTGTGCCAGATTCAAACCCAAAAGATAATTCTGCACAGGTTCCACCTGCTCCGCAGTTCTCTGATCTTCCGTATAATAATACTGATATACGATTTCCGCATTTTCCCCAATGACCGTTTCTTCTTTTGCAACAGGTTCTGTCTGCTCTGTTTTTTCTTCCTGTGTCACAGGTTCCTGCATTCTTTGGGTATACAAATATCCCGCCGCTGTGCAGGAGAGAAAAACAAGAACAGCCAAAAGCGCAATCCCTCTTTTCATACCTACCACCTCGATGAAAAGTATGGACGACTTTTGGCTGATTTATACATTTTTTTGCTATGAATCAGGAAAGATGGAAATGCACAGGCACACCATTTTCATAAGCACAGGGAATTTCACCCTGAATCAAAGGAATGAGGTAATCCATCATTTCCTGTGTGATGTCATTGCCTTCTTCATTGATCCATTCATCCGGTACCTGTTTCACACGATTGAGCACCTGGTCCACAGGAATGAAGAACACTTCCGATGCATAAGGCGCATTAGAAACTCTGCGCAGGCAAACCATTTCGCCGCTGCCGCCTTCCAGCGCATAACGCACTGCCTCCCGCCCCATGGTGCGTGCTTCCTGAATATCTGTTGCACTTGCTACATGGGATGCACAGCGCTGCATGAGATTCAGTTCCACACTACGGACTTTGCAGCCGATTTCCTGCCGCAGGATTTCCTCCAAGAAACTGGAAACCCCTGCCAGAATCCGATGACCAAATTCATCTTCCACCCGATTCTGAAGGCTGTCTGTCAGATAAGCCCCTTCTTCATTGCGCAGACCTTCGCTGACTGCCACAATGACAGAGCGTTTTTCCATCATTTTTTCCCGCACATCAAACAGGAACTGTTCCACGGAAAAAGGACGTTCACTCAGATAGATCAAATCCGGTGCCGCATCTCCATTGAGTCTTGCCAAAGCAGAAGAAGCTGTGAGCCAGCCTGTATCCTGCCCCATGATTTCTACCACTGTAATGGAAGGCAATGCATATACATTGCAGTCACATGCAATTTCTGTCAATGTGGTACCGATATATTTTGCAGCGGAACCAAAACCAGGAGAATGGTCTGTTTCCGGCAGATCGTTTTCAATGGCTTTGGGCACACCAATGATCTTGATATCATTGATATGATGGTTCCGGCAGTATTCGGATAATTTATGCACGGTATCCATGGAGTCACTGCCACCGATATACATAAAATAACCAATGTTATATTTTCTGAAAATGCTGATGGCCTTTTCATATTCAAAGGCATTTTCTTCCCAAGGAGATAATTTCATATGGCAGGAACCCAAAGCGGAAGACGGTGTCTGGCAAAGGAGCTGACGCGCGCTTTCATCCGCCAGCAATTCTGTCAGGTCTACAAACCGTTCAGACAACATCCCCATAATCCCGTTTTTGACGCCATATATTTTCTCAATCTCCGGATGCTCCAATCCCATTTCCACCACACCGCACAGAGTCGCATTGATGGCAGCCGAAGGGCCGCCTGATTGGGCTACCAGCAAGTTTTTCTTCATGTTTGTTCCGCCTTTCTGTTGCTCATTGCATTTGCTATGCGTATTCGCTATGGTACATTATAAATAGAATTACCAAAAGATACAATAGCGAATTTTCCCGAAGTTTTTTTATCCATACAATTCTGAAAAATCTTCTTACTGCAAACCATAAGAAAAAGCCGCTCTTTACAGGAAAAAGCGGCTTTGAAAATCATCCGAATATGACGGACAAAATGGTAAAAGCAATGATAGATAAAATAGTATAAAGTGAAATGGTTGTCGATGTATACACCTTGTCTTTTTCTCTGACAGCATACAGAGGACTCATGAAACAAGGCGGCATAAAAGCATACAGGAATACAGCAATTTTCATTTCCTGTTCTGCCACAAAATTCCGCAGTACAAACCATACGCCCACCAAAAGCACCCCTTGCAGCACCGGAAGAAAGCACCCGGTGATCCAGTTTCAAATCATAACCAACACACAACAGAATCAATGCGGAAACCGGTGTGGTAATCATAGAAATCAAAGAAGAATATACATCTCCTACACGGCTGCCTGCGATCTTAGGCAGTATGCCTGTAACCCCCAACAAAATACCAAGTACAACCCCATACATAGCAGGTGCACGCAGTACCGTGGAAAGCAGCTGTCCGCCGCCGCTTTTTCCTTTGCCTGTGGCTGTAATCAGTGCCAGATAAACGGTAAATGTAAAAATACAGTTTGCCATATCCAAAGCAGCAATATTGGAAAGCATTTCCGATCCGCACAATGCCATATACAATGGATATGCCATCATACCGCCCTCAAAAGTCGCTGTCAGAAAAGGCAGATATCTGCTCTGACTGCCGCCAACCAAAGGCCGTAACAGATAACCAGCCCCTGTGGTAATGAAAAGCTGTACCAGCATAACCGCCAACAGCAGAAGTGTTACTTTGTTATACTCTGCCATCCCCAATGCGTCTACCAGAACAACAGGCAGCATGATATTGGTTGCCACCAATTTAATACCATCCATGCCGGCACGACTGATCCAACCGAAACGATTGGCAGCCATACCAAGCCCCAGCATACAGAACACTGGCAGCACAATAGCCAATACATTCATAATCCTTCCCCCTTTTTTCCCTATTGACCTCAGTATACCGCAAATCAAAATGGGGAACAAGAGAGAAAGCGGAAATATGTACAGAAAAAAAGACAAAACCGCTTTCTTCAGAAGAAAACAATCCTATAAAAATAAGCTGGCTGAAATCCTATATATTGGAAGAATTTCAGCCAGCTTTGTTTCTTTATAAAGCAGCCCTTAATGAGACTTTCTCTTTTTCGCTGAAAATTACAGTGTCAAGCTGGGCACTACATAAACTCTTGCTGCCATTTCGGAATCCAGCAGATACAGAGCTTTGGGGTCTGTGCCGAACAGTTCCATTTTTGTGATCAGGTCGTTGGCGTTTGTTTCTTCTTCGCCCTGTTCTTTTACGAACCAATCCAGGAACTGCATGGTGCGGAAGTCGTTTACTTCCTGTGCAGCTGCATAGATGTTATGGATCAGACCTGTTACATATACTTCATGTTCCAGACCAGCTTTCAGAGGATCCATCAGGCTGTTCAGAGGTACATCGGGTTTGCCGATGGCTTCCAGTGTAACAGTTGCGTTGTTGTTATGCAGGTACTGATAGAACAGCAGAGCGTGATCGCGTTCTTCCTGTGCCTGGATTTTATACCAGTTTGCAAAACCTGCCAGACCTTTAGATGCATAATAGTTCGCAAAATCCAGATACAGATATGCGGAATAGAATTCCTTGTTTACCTGTTCATTGATCAGCTGCGCTACTTTTTCATTTAACATAATCCTTTTCCTCCTTGATATTCTTATCCTTCATCCTCTGTGACATCTTCTGCCTCTTCCAAGGCTTCCGGCTGCCGCAAAGCATAAACTTTTTCAATGCGTTTTTCTTCAAACTGTTTGATTTGGAACAGCCAGCCGCCCACAGCGATTTCCGGCATTTCATCATCTTCCGGAATTCTGCCCAGACGACCGATCAGATAACCGCCTAATGTGTCATAATCCTCGTCATCTTCAAAGACGATGCCAAGCTGTTCTGCAACATCCTGCAGATCCGCCTTACCGCTGATGGAATAGCTATTCTCATCAATGGGACAAATGTCTTCCTCTTCTTCCAGATCGTATTCGTCAAAGATATTCCCGACAATTTCTTCCATGACGTCTTCCATGGTAACGATACCGGATGTACCGCCATATTCATCGATAACAATTGCCATGTGTACTTTTTCCCGCTGCATTTCCTCAATGAGCTCGTCCGTTTTTTTAGAAAAAGGCACAAAATAGGGCTGCATCATGATGTCCTCCAGATGGAAATTGCCTTCCTCCATTCTGGTAGAATCGGTCAGAATATACTTAACCAGATCCTTCACATGGAATACGCCTACAATATTGTCGATACTGTCTTCATAGACCACAATACGGGAATACTTTTCCTCCATCAGCACTTCCTTGATTTCTGCCAGTGTGGCTTCCAGAGGCACCGCAACAATATCTGTACGATGTGTGGCGATTTCTTCCACAGAAGTATTGCTCAGCTCAAAAATATTGTTGATCATTTCTTTTTCTGATTCATCAATTGAGCCATTGTCACCGCCTGCGTCTACCATCTGGCGAATGCCTTCTTCTGTTACCGTGTGCTGTGCATGTTTTTTCTGCAAAAGCATGATCTTCACAATCAGCACGATATTCAATACAACGGAAACGCCTAGACCAATTATGGTTTCCAAAAATAATCTCCCTCCAAAATATCAAAGTTTACATATTTACACTTCAAAGTTTATCCCGAAACTCCCTGTATGTCAAGTTTTTTCCTCCCCCCACCCCAGTCCCATGCCGCTTCCAAGAAGAACATTTCTCCCATTTGCCCACGCTTGACAAACAAAAAAAATCGTTATATTCTGTTACTGTAATTCTTATGTAAACACTTTGAAACTGAACAGATATAAAGGAGTGAGTGAATTGGCAGAAAAAAAACCACCTCGCATTGATACCAGACTGCGGAAGCATATCGTTACCATGCCGGAAGAAATCTGGGCAGCCAGCGGCATTGTTATTTGGGGCAGACGTATCAAATCCCTTGTCTTTTCTACGGATATTGCCATCATCCGTAACTGTAACGCTGACGCTGTTTTGGCGGTATATCCCTTTACGCCTCAGCAGGTCATTACCAATTCAATCATCACCGCGTCCAGCATTCCTGTTTTTGCAGGCGTAGGCGGCGGCACTACCACTGGCCCCCGTGTTGTGATGCTGGCAAAAGACGCGGAAGCTCTTGGTGCTATGGCCGTTGTTGTAAATGCGCCCACCACCAATGAAGTGATTCATGAAATCAGCAAAATCGTTGATATTCCTGTTGTCATCACAGTTCTGGACGAAAATACTGACATCGACGCCAGAATCGCAGCCGGTGCAGGTATCCTGAATATTTCCGCCGCCGGAAAAACACCGGAAGTGGTTGCGAAAATTCGGACAAAATATCCTGAAATTCCGATTATTGCCACAGGCGGCCCTACCAGAGAAAGTATCAAACGCACCATTGAAGCAGGCGCAAATGCCATCAGCTTCACACCGCCTACCGCAATGGATCTGTTCCATGGTTTGATGTCCAGATATCGTTCCGAACACGAATCCAGAACAAAAGAACAGACAAACGAATAAACAAAAAAAGGTGAAACCTCTTATAAAAGAAGTTTCACCTTTTTTATACTCAAAATATCATAAAAATGCTTTTCACTGCTTAATCTTCATAAATGGGGAAACGGTCAGTCAGTGCCCGTACTCTCTTTGCTGCTTCTTCTTTGGTACCTTCGTAATCTTTCAGTACCATTGCCATGATTTCCGCAATTTCTTCCATTTCCGCTTCTTTCATGCCGCGGGAAGTTACCGCAGGTGTGCCAACACGGATACCGCTTGTAACAAAAGGAGACTGAGGGTCATCGGGAATGGTATTCTTGTTGACTGTGATTGCCACTGCATCCAGCACTTTTTCCGCATCCTTACCTGTAATATTCAAAGAACGCAGATCCAACAGCATCAAATGGTTGTCCGTTCCGCCGGAAACCAAGTCTACACCATGTTTCTGCAATGCTGCCGCCATAGCTTTTGCGTTTTTCACAACCTGTCCAATATATTCTTTGTAAGCAGGCTGCAATGCTTCCTGGAAGCAAACTGCTTTAGACGCGATAATGTGCATCAAAGGGCCACCCTGAATACCGGGGAAAATGGCCTTGTCGATTTTCTGGGCATACTCTGCTTTGCACATAATCATACCTCCTCTAGGGCCACGCAGTGTCTTATGCGTAGTTGTGGTCACAAAATCCGCATAAGGCACAGGAGAAGGATGGTATCCAGCCGCAACCAAACCTGCAATGTGGGCAATATCTACCATAAAATATGCACCCACTTCTTTTGCCACATCACTCATATATTTGAAGTCAATGGTTCTGGCATAGGCACTGGCACCTGCCACGATCATTTTGGGTTTCACTTCCAATGCCTTTTTACGGAAAGCTTCATAATCAATATACCCTTCATGGTTCACACCATAAGGCACAAAATTGAAGTATTTGCCGGACATATTTACAGGACTGCCATGAGTCAGATGACCACCATGATCCAGATTCATACCCATAACCGTATCCCCTGGTTCCAGCATGGCAAAGTACACTGCCTGGTTTGCCTGAGAGCCGCTGTGAGGCTGTACATTTACATGGTCGCAGCCAAAAAGCTCTTTTGCACGCTCTTTTGCCAGATTTTCTACGATATCCACTTTTTCACATCCGCCATAGTAGCGTTTTGCAGGATAGCCCTCTGCGTATTTATTTGTCAAAGGGGTTCCCATTGTATACATTACCGCTTTAGAAACAATATTTTCAGAAGCAATGAGTTCAATATTATGTTGTTGTCTTTCCAGTTCCGCAACAATGGCATCTGCCACTGCACCATCAATTTTTCTAATCTCGCTAAAGTCTAACATCGTCATCTCCTCCTTGGAATGTGCTGATTTTTGTCGTTTTCAGATGTAAAGCTCCTTTTCCTATGAGCTTGCGATTATTATAACACCTTTTTTACAAAAAAACTCACCAAATCCACAGTGCAAATACAAATGTTTTTCTACGACATATTTTTTATTCCTGTCAAATGCACCCATTTCACACAGCCACATAGTATATAAAAGAATCCAATCACAATATCCAAAGGAGGCTGTCTTATGGGAGCTTTTGAATTTGAAAACAATGCGGAAATCACCGCAAGATGCTGCGGCTGCAACAACAATAACAACCAGAGCGAAGCCTGCATCATCGCACAGAAAATCTTTGACCAGTGCAGAATTCAGAAATGTCTGAGTCCTGACATTCTGGGCCCCGCCAGAAGCGTATGCGGCGGTTTGAATGGCTGCAACGACATGATGTGCGACGGCGACATCATCATCCCCCCTGTCAATGCAGCAACTGTTACCATGCACAATCCGGAACTGAGCAGAATCGATATTCTGCGCAAATGCCCCAACACTTTCCGGGAAGGCTGCTGGGATCTGGAACTGCGGTATGTATTTGACTACACACTGGAATTCCGCAGAGCAGACGGCTGCCCCATCGGCTGCACAGATGCTACCAGCTCCTACACACTGAAAGTAACACTGTTTGGTTCCACAGAATCTGACGTGACCACAGTATCCGATCTGTTTGACTGCTGCGGCAATTCCCACGGCGGGCCTTTCGTTACAGCAGAAGGGAAAGCCGTTGGTCTGGCAGCAGAATTGAAATACCCCGGCTGTGGATGCAGCTGCAACTGCTGCAATAACTGCGGATGCAATAACTGTGGATGTGGCAACTTCGGTTCCAACAACTGTGGATGCAACAACTGCGGCTGTGACAATGGCGACGCTTCCATGGGCGCACCCATTGCCGTTAATGTCACACTGGGTCTGTTCACCATTGTCAAACTGTTCCGTACCGTAAATATGCTGGTACACAGCTTTGGCAACTGCGTACCTGAACCTGCAGCATTTCCACAAACGGAGATGTAGATCCTTGCCGCAACTTCGACCGGGTACCTTTCCCTCTGGATCTGTTCTCTCCTTCCACGCAGCCCCGCTCCTGCTGCGGTTTCGGTGACACATACGGTTCCGCAGGCTGTCGTGAAGAATGCAGCTGCAATGACAGCTGTGATTCCGGCTGTGGCTCCAACTCCCGCAGTGGCTGCGGTAATTCCTGCGGCAACAGCTGTGGCTCCAATTCCTGCGGCAACAGCTGCGGTTCTAACTCCTGCGGCAACAGCTGCGGCTCCAACTCTTGCGGCAACAACAATAACTGCCGCAGAAGATAACACACATCCACACAATAAAACCTCCTCCTCGTTGATATCATAACAAAAAGCCGCCAAACCTCTCGGTTTGACGGCTTTTTTTCCTTGTTATCCCTGCTGTCTGGGATAAACCATGTTTTCTTCTTTGATCTGTTCCAGTACTTCTTCCAGGAACTTTCTGCATTCAATTTTTGTGATTTCCAGATTATGATCCAGATAATTGCCGCACATTTCCGCTTTTGCCGCAGGAATTTCTCCTGTAAATTCAGCCATATAGCGGTATGCGTCTGCCATAATCGGCGCAACATCTTTGGATTCCAGATCGCCTTTGAAAATGACATACATCCCTGTACGGCATCCCATGGGACCTACATAGATGGTCTGATCTGCCCACTGGTCATGTCCGCGGAAAAATGTTGCCATCAGATGTTCAATGGTATGCATCACGGAAGTATCCATGACCATTTCACGGTTAGGTTCTTTCATTCTCACGTCGAATGTGGTCAGTACGCCATCACCCACTGTGTCTTTTCTGGAAACATAAATCCCTCTCAACAAACGATTATGGTCAATGCCAAAACTTGTAACGTCCATAATGATCCTCTCTTTCTGTTCTCTGTTCTGTTTCCCTATTGTATCTTTTTTTGACAGAAAAAGCAATAGCGCGCGCCTTTGGAAAAACCATTGCTTTTTATACCACAAACCGTTATAATGTATAAAAATAGAAACACCACCAAGGAAAGAGGGAACGATTATGGCAAAAGAACTGACAAGAGATGAAGCATTTGCATTATTGAAAGAATATAACAAAGAACCTTTCCACATTCAGCACGGTGAAACCGTAGAATGTGTTATGCGCTATTTTGCACAGGAACTGGGCTATGGCGATGATGTAGAATTCTGGGGTATGGTAGGTCTGCTCCACGACCTGGATTTCGAACTTTATCCCGAACAGCACTGTATTAAATGCCAGGAAATCATGAAAGACCTGGATCTGGATGAAAAACTCATCCACGCTGTTGCCAGCCATGGTTATGGCATCTGTTCCGATGTAGAACCTGTTCACGAAATGGAAAAAGTGCTCTTTGCCACAGACGAACTGACAGGGCTTATCGGCGCTGCTGCATTGATGCGTCCTTCCAAGAGCGTACAGGACATGGAATTGAAATCCCTGAAAAAGAAATTCAAAGACAAATCCTTTGCTGCCGGCTGTGACCGTGACATCATCCGCCGTGGTGCAGAACAGCTTGGCTGGGAACTGGACGATCTGCTGAACCGTACTTTGCAGGCAATGAAATCCAATCCCAATTACTAAAACATAAAAAGGCTGGAATCCTTTCAGATTCCAGCCTCTTTTTTTATACTTCCAAAAAAACGGTGCTGCCAGTGCTGCTCTTTTTCACGATCAGTTTCTTTTCAATGCTTTCCTTCAGTTCCGTTACATGGGAAATGATACCCACCATACGATCTCCATAAGAAAGCTGCTGCAAAATCCGTACCGCCTGTTCTCTGGATTCTTCATCCAATGCGCCAAAACCTTCGTCAATGAACATGGCTTTGATTTCCACGCCGCCAGCAGTCTGCTGGATCAAATCAGACAGTCCCAGTGCCAGACTCAAAGAAGCCTTGAAAGCTTCACCGCCGGAAAGTGACTTAACCCCTCTTGCCTTGCCTGTGAAATAGTCCATGACTTCCAATTCCAAACCAGACTGAGAACGTTTATTGGCTGCCACTTCCGAACGACGCAAATGATAACGTCCATTGGTCATTTCCGCAAAACGCAGGTTGGCTGCCGCCAAAATCCGATCAAAATAGAATCCCTGCACAAACTGTTCAAAGGCAATCTTGTCTTTCTGTGCCAATTCCCCATTGGCTGTCTTAGAAAGTTCCACAATGGGCAGATATGCTTTTTCCGCTTTCTTCCAAGCCTGCAATTCCTTCCATGCGCTTTCTGCCGCTTTTTTCCGGGTCTGCCACAGTGCTTTCTGCTCCTGTACTTTTTCCTGAAGAGCGCCTTTTTCTACACGCAGGCGTTCCATTCTTTCTTCCAATTCTGTCAGATCCTGATACGTTTTGCCTGCCGCTTCTTTCTCTCTGGATACCAATTGCTGCTGACTTGTCTGCAAATCAGCAAAATATGCCCGGTTTTTCTCCTCTGCCTGTTCCAGAATTTCTCTGGAAACAAGGGCACTTGCAAAATCCGCTTTGTCTTTGAAATGCTGTTCTTCCAGCGTTTTCAAGAAAGCATCCTTTGCCTGTTCTTTAGCTTCACAGCCTTCCTGATGATTCTGTTCTGTCTGTTTCAAAAGGGCTTGTGTCCTTGCCAATGCCGTTTCTGCCTGCTGTTTTTTGTTTGCCGCATCCTGCAATGCTTCTTCCTTTTCCCTGATCGCATCACAAAGTTTTTTCCATTCTGCCTGGGCTTCTGCCAAAGTGCCATCACCAATGCGCTGTTTCAGCTGACTGTATTCCCCTTGTTTCTGCCCCAAAGCACTCTCCTGCTGACGCAGTATTGTATCTGTTGTATCTAAAGATTTCTGTAAGCTCTGCTGCTCCGCTTTTGCTTTTTCCAGTTCATCGGGAATATCCAACAGATCTTTTTCCTGTTTTTTCGTTTCTTTCAAATCTGCATTCAGCTTACTTTCCTCTGTCTGCAAAGAAACTGCCAATTCCTGCATTTGAGCAGATTTCTCCAACCCTAATTTTTTCAGACCATTTCTCACATTATCCCGGAAATGTTCCAGAGAAATCTTCAGTTCACCGCTTTTTCTGGAAAGAATTTCTGTTTTTTCCCGCTCTGTTTTTTCTGCTTCCCGCAGGCGATTCCACTCTGCCTGGGTAGGCGCTTGGGCTGGACGCACCGCCTTCGCCGGATGGTGCACAGAGCCGCAGACAGGACAAGGCATGCCTTCTGTCAGATTCTCTGCCAGAATACCAGCCTGAGCATCCAGATAATCTCTTTCTGCCTGATCTGCCACCGCTTTTGCCTGTTCCCATTTTTCTTTTGCTGCCTGATAATCAGATTGAATTTTTTCCAGTTCTTTCTTTACTTTCAGACCATCCTGAATAGCATCTCCAGTTTCTTTCAGCAAATCCTTCTGTTCCTGCAAGCGATTTTTCGCCTGTTCCAACGCTGACAAACGTTCCCGAATGGCAGGAAGCTGGCTTTCCTGTTGGCGCAAATTTTCCAGACGTTCTTCCAAATCCTTCTTATTTGCTTCCAGTTTTTCTTTTTGTGCTGTTGTTTTTTGGATTTCTGTCTGCTGATGGTTGATTTCTTTCGCTGCACGGTCTTTTGCTTCGAAATCCTTCAAGCGATCTTCTTTTTTTGCCGCTTCTGCTCGATCATTTTCCAACTGTCCACGCAAAGGTTCCAGTGCGGTTTCCTGTTCTATGGTGTTTTGAAGGACTTCTTTTTCTTTTTGTTCCTGATTCTGCAATTCTTTTAACTGTAATTCCAGACGATCCGCCGCATCTTTTTTCTGCTTCCAATCCAATGCTTTGGGCTGCACATAGTCAACAGCACGACGCTGTTTTTGCAGTTCTTCTTTTTTCGCAAGCTGTGCAGATTCTGCTTCCTTAAGAGATTCATGGTGCTTTTTCGCTTCTGCCAAGGCATCCAAAAGACGATTGGTATTTTCTCCATCGGCTTTCTGTGCGGCAATTTTCAAACGCTCTTCTTCTTTTACAGCAATTTCCTTTTCCTGCTGAAGCCAAAGTTTTTCCGCTTCCTGATAAGCTCCTTCCGCTTCTGTCAAAAACTGCTCTGCTCTTTGCAGCAGTGTATTTTCGTCTGTTTCTTCAATGCCGCACTGGGAAAGATATGTCAAAAGACGCTTGCCGCTGTCCTCAAAGGCTGAGCGGTTTTCTTTTTCCAATTCTTTCAGTTTTTTCTGGAATGCCAGATAAAAATCCGTGTGGAATACCCGACGGAAAATAGCGCCGCGTTCCACACTATCCGCATAAAGGAGTTTCAAGAATTCCCCCTGTGCAATCATCGCAATCTGTTTGAATTGCTTTGCATCAATGCCCAGCAATGTTTCTGCCGCTTTTTTCACTTTTTCTGCGCCGGACACTACATTGCCGTCAGGATACCAAAGGGTAGCATCTGCTGTTTCTTTTGTGGTGCCTTCCCCGGATTTTTTGGGACGCAGATAGGCAGGGTTTCGCAAAATACGATATGTTTCCCCACGATGGGAGAAAGTCAAATCCACAAATGTTTTCGTGGACGGAGAAGCAAAGTCACTGCGCAAACTATCTACCTCTCGGTTGGAGCCGCTGACCTCTCCAAAAAGAGCAAAACAAATGGCGTCAAACAATGTTGTTTTTCCGGCACCTGTATCCCCTGTAATGAGGAAGATCCCCTGTTCTCCCAATTTAGAAAGAGGAATCTGTACGCTTTTTGCATAAGGGCCAAAGGCGGAAACAGTAATTTCCAATGGTTTCATTCTTCAACACCTCCCAAATCCTGCCAGATTTTTTCCACAAGGGCTTTTTGCGCCTCACTCATTTCCCGGTCATTCTGCTTTTCAAAGAAACCAGCAAAGAGCGCAGGCCCGGAAAGCTGTTCCTGATCCAACCGCAAAGAAAAGTCCTCCTGTCTTTCTCCACGCTGTGCCATTTCCAGTGTCATCAAATTGGGATAATATACCCGCAGTCGTCCCACAGGGTCATAGACTGCCCCTTCATCTGTCAAAATCGCCCGCACATAATCTTCGGAGCCTCCTGCTTCTTCTGCCGCTTCCAAAAGATCAGCCAATGTCCCTTTGATCTCACGCAAAGGATGCAGCGGTTCCAAAGGAAGAAATTCTGTGGTGATATTCCCTTTTTCCTGTATTTCCACAAGGGTCACGCCTTTTTTCTGGCGCAGTTCCGAAAAGGAATATTTCAAGGGTGAACCGCCATAGCGGATGGTATCTCTCCCAATGCGCTGTGGGCTATGGAGATGTCCCAAAGCCACATAGTCAAAGTCAAAGAACAGACTGGCATCCATTTCATCTACGCCGCCCAGTGTCTTTGTTTCCGAGTCGCTTTCTTCTGCCGTTCCTTTCCACGTAACAAACTGGTGTGCCAAAAGCACATTGCGCTTTGTGGTATCAATATCCATTGTTTCCAAAGCCCATTTGACTGCCTCGGCATAAGTCAGGCTTTCGCCGCCCTCCCGAAAAGCAGAAACAGTGGCAGGTTTCAGAAAAGGAAGCAAGTAAAAATGGATTTCCCCAAAAGCATCCTCCTTGGACACATGATACAGCTTGCCGTCAAAAGCACCGCAAATATGCAGATTCTGCTGCTGCAAAATACGGCTGCCAAAGTCCACACGTCCGGCGGAATCGTGGTTGCCGGAGATGGCATAAACCGCAATGCCCATCTGCTGCATTTTGGTCAAAAATTCGTCTAAAAGCTGTACAGCTTCCACAGGCGGAATGGGTTTATCGTACAAATCGCCGCTGAGCAAAATGCCATCTAGCTGATGCTTTTCTGCCAAAGCGCAGACCTGCTCCAACACATACCGCTGATCCTGCAGCATGGAAAAGGCATAGACACGTTTGCCCAAATGCAGGTCACTTAAATGAAACAATTTCATTTGTCATTTCTCCTTTCTCTTGAAATTTCTTCAAAAAAGAAAAGCCCGCATACACGGGCTTTCTGTTTCTGGAAATGCCCCGAAAGACATACCGTTTTTATTTATCAATCTCTTTCATAAGGTGTGATGACCCATTTAATGCAGCCATCCAGTTTATTTTCGAATACCCGATAGCCTTCCATAACGTCATTCAAAGGCGCACGATGAGTAATCAGGCAGGATGTGTCGATTTTACCGCACTGAATCATTTTCATGATGTCTTCACAGCAGTTCGCATCCACACCACCTGTTTTGAATGTCAGGTTTTTGCCATACATCAAATGCAGAGGCAATGCCTGTTCTTTTGCGTAGAGGGCAACCAGAACCACAATGGCGTTTGGTCTTGCCACTTTCCATGCCAGCTGGAAAGT
>OHJQ01001021.1_pt1 | contig 15882 bp, 10 predicted proteins | sample 1568601 | NCBI WGS metagenome assembly OHJQ01 (sample SAMEA3879599, study PRJEB24766) | human gut metagenome | biome: human-associated habitat; feature: feces | place: USA | collected 1985/1987 | reverse complement strand
GTAAAGAAGATTATAGAGGATCATGGCGGCAAGATATGGGCTACCAGCAAAGAGGGTGATGGAACTACCATGTTTTTCGTAATCAGAAAGTATCAGGAAACACAGGATATGAACCGGCAGTAAACAAATAAACAGGATATTGACATAAAAAGTAAAACTATAATAAAAAATTAAATTAAGAGCTCCCAAGTGACAGCACAAATAGTGTTGTCAGTTGGGAGCTTTAATTATTGAAAAATAGTACTGTTATTATACAATAGCTTCGATATAATAGTTTCCGGTGCCGTTTATAATAGGACGCAGATACAATAAAAATTAAACCCATCCACAACGTAAGGGGCGTAAGTCGCAGAGTCCGGGTGGGCACGTCGCACCCTCGCGGACGCGAATAGCGGAGCAGCTTAGAAGCTGTAGAATTATGCCCATGAAACCCAGAAATGCCCAGCCATGGACGGCTGGGCAAGGCGTTATGCGCCATGGACGGCACATAAAAGCCGGTTTCGTCAAGCATAGAAAAACCCCAAGGCATAATTCGTACAGAATCTTAGCTGCGAAGCGTAGCGGAAGCGGGAGTGTGGCGTGCCCGCCCGGACTCTGTGATTTGCGCCCCGTACTATAGTCATTTTGATACAAAATTCTGAATCCTAAAATAAGTTAAGGAAAAACACATAAAATATTTGAAAAATAAAGTCTGACGTAGTAAAATAGTAACATTGCACGAAAGAACCATGGAGAAATCGAAAGGGGGACAAACATGCATAAATTCAGACAAAAATATATAGGAGACAAAGCATTTTATAAGCGATATCTCATGCTGGCCATACCAATGATAATCCAGAATGCAATCACAAATCTGGTAAGCTTTCTGGACAACATTATGGTAGGACAGCTTGGTACAGAGCAGATGTCGGGAGTAGCAATCGTAAACCAGCTCATATTTGTGTACAATCTGGCTGTATTTGGGGCGGTGTCAGCGGCAAGTATATTCGGAGCACAGTATTTTGGCAAGGGAAATCATAAAGGGCATATGTATTCCTTCAGATTCAAGCTGTATGCAGCGCTGTTTGTTACAGCAATAGCTATGACACTGTTTATCACGAACGGAACAGGTTTCATATCACTTTATCTGACAGATACGGCAGGAAACGGTGCCACGGAGGTAGCACTGGCATATGGAAAGGAATATCTGGAAATTGTTATGATAGGTCTTATACCGTTTGCGGTGACACAGGCCTATGCGACAAACATAAAGGAAACAGGACAGACTTTTGTACCGATGGTTGCAAGCTTTGCAGCAGTTGGAAGCAATGCGGTGCTTGATTTTCTGCTTATCTTCGGAATAGGACCGATACCAAAGCTGGGTGTGGCGGGAGCTGCTATTGCCACGGTGATGTCGCGATATATTGAGACAATAATAGTTGTGCTGTGGGCACATAAAAACAGGGATAAGAACAGATATCTCGAGGGCGCTTACAGAGGAATAGGAATGCCGTTTGGTGAGTTTAAGACTATATTCATCAAGGGACTGCCACTCATGCTCAATGAGCTTTTTTGGGCAGCAGGCATGACAACGGTTACACAGTGCTATTCAGTACGAGGACTCTCGGTAATCGCAGGTTTAAACATTGCGACAACGATAACAAACCTTTTCAATATCGTGTTTATACAGCTTGGCGCATGCATCAGCATAGTTGTGGGGCAGTATCTTGGAGCCGGTGAGCTTGAAAAAGCAAAGGATGCGGATAACAAGATGATAGTGTTCAGTGTGTTCTGCTGTTCTATAATGGCGGCGGTCATGCTTCTGGTAGGAGGATTTTTCCCTCAGATATATAACACAACAGATGAAATCAAGTCACTAGCAACAAGCTTCATAGCGGTATCAGCGATAATTATGCCATTTTGTGCATTTACACATTCGTCGTATTTCACACTCCGCTCAGGCGGCAAGACACTGGTCACATTTCTGTTTGACTCCGTATTTACGTGGGTGATAGTGGTGCCGGTGGCATTTGTGCTCGCCAAATACACAGCACTTGGCATAGTAGCAGTGTACTTCCTCGTGCAGGCCACAGAGCTGATAAAGGTAGTCATCGGATACTTCATGGTGAAAAGCGACGTGTGGCTCGTGCAGATGGTATAGGAATGTAAGTCATTATCTTGCGGAAAAGTGAAATAAAAGTTATACTGTAGCAAAAGTCAGCATAACAGTTCTAACCCAGAATGAAACGGAGCATAAAATGAGCGAAGAAAAACAGCACAAGCGCCGCGTGCATTATAGCGGAAAATATCCCAAAAAATTTGAGGAAAAATACAAGGAATTAAATCCGGAGAAATACAAGGATACAATTGAGCATGTCATCAGCAAGGGAAATACCCCTGCGGGCATGCACATATCCATAATGGTAAAAGAAATCATAGATTTTCTGGACATAAAACCGGGACAGACAGGCTTTGATGCCACACTCGGATACGGTGGCCACACAAGGGCAATGCTTGAAAAGCTTGAAGGACAGGGACATATGTTTGCTACAGATGTTGACCCAATCGAGTCTGAAAAGACAAAAAAGCGTCTCGCTGAAGCCGGCTTTGGAGAGGATATTCTCACCATAAAGCTTCAGAACTTCTGCACAATAGATGAGATTGCAAAGGAAGTAGGAGGCTTTGATTTCATACTTGCTGATCTGGGAGTTTCATCAATGCAGATAGATAATCCTGAGCGTGGTTTTTCGTTTAAGGTGGATGGACCGCTGGATCTGCGTCTTAATCCAAATGCCGGTATCAGTGCGGCAGAGCGTCTTGACAATATATCCCGTGAGGAGCTTTCTGGTATGCTCTATGAGAACTCAGATGAGCCGTATTGCGAGGAGCTTGCAAAGGAAATCACAGACGAGATCAGGAAGGGCAACCGCATAGATACGACCACAAAGCTTCGTCACATTATAGAGCAGACACTCGATTTTCTGCCTGAAAAGGATAAGAAGGACATAATCAAAAAGACCTGTCAGCGCACATTCCAGGCGCTTCGCATAGATGTAAACCATGAGTTTGAGGTGCTATATGAGTTTATGGAAAAGCTTCCGGGAGCATTAAAGCCCGGCGGAAGAGCTGCCATCCTTACCTTCCATTCAGGAGAGGATAAGCTGGTCAAAAAAGCACTCAAGGCAGGATATAAAGCAGGAATATACAGCGACTATTCCAAGGATGTGATTCGCCCATCAGCACAGGAATGTGCTCAGAACGGACGTGCCAGGTCCACGAAGATGCGCTGGGCGGTTCGTGCGGAATAGAAAAGAATGAAAATAGTTCTAAAAACCTATTGCTTTATTGAGAAAAATAGTCTACTATGAACGTGTTATATGACTGACGGATAAGTGGAACAACCACATGAAATATAACAAATAAGAGCCGACCGTCTGGGCGATAAACCCGGACAGCCGGCTCTTTTTGATTATAAAATCAGCCATAGTCGTATAAATAACCAGGGAATGTATCTCAAAAGAAACAACATGGATATTGACAAAAATACTGTAGTAAGTATATACTAACCACAGTTAAACAAAACTAATCAAGCGAAGTAACATTCACACATTTTAAGGAGGATATTACAATGATAGAAATGAAAGAGTGGGATGGATTTGAAGGACGTCTTTGGAAAGAGGAAATCAACGTCCGTCAGTTTATTCAGGACAACTACACTCCATACGACGGAGATGAGAGCTTTTTAGCTGATCCGACAGATGCTACAAACAAGCTGTGGGATGCACTCCAGAAATTACAGAAAGAAGAGCGTGCCAAGGGCGGAGTTCTTGACATGGAGACCGAGGTTGTAACAGGAATCACAGCTTACGGCCCTGGATATATAGATGAGTCATTAAAGGACCTCGAGCAGATTGTAGGTCTTCAGACAGATAAGCCGTTAAAGAGAGCATTCATGCCTTACGGTGGAATCAAGATGGCGGTGCAGGCTGCTGAGACATATGGTTACAATGTAAGCGACAAGCTCAAGGAGATTTTCACAAAATATCATAAGACACACAACACAGCAGTATTCGATGCATACACACCTGAGATGATGAAGGTCCGTCATGCAAAGATCCTTACAGGTCTTCCTGACACATACGGCCGTGGACGTATCGTCGGCGATTACCGTCGTGTAGCGTTATACGGACTTGATTACCTCATCGAGGAGAAAAAGAAGGATAAGGCAAACTGTGGCTGTGGACAGATGACAGATGATGTTATCCGTTTAAGAGAGGAAATCGCAGAGCAGATTAAATGTCTTGAGGATATGAAGAAGCTTGCAGAGATTTACGGATACGATATCTCAAGACCAGCAACAAACGCAAAAGAGGCAGTTCAGTGGTTATACTTCGGATACCTTGCAGCAATCAAGACACAGAATGGTGCAGCAATGTCAGTAGGACGTGTATCTACATTCCTTGACATTTACATCAAGAGAGATATGGACAAGGGCATCCTCACAGAGCAGGAAGCACAGGAGCTCATCGACCATTTTACAATGAAGCTTCGTATGGTTAAATTTGCACGTATCCCTTCATACAACCAGTTATTCTCAGGAGATCCGGTATGGGCAACACTTGACGTAGCAGGAACAGGTGTGGACGGACGTTCAATGGTTACAAAGACAGACTTCCGTTTCCTCCATACATTAGAGAACATGGGACCTGCACCGGAGCCAAACCTCACAGTATTCTACTCATCAAAGCTTCCTCAGACCTTCAAGGATTATGCAGCCCGCATCTCAATTGAGACAAGCTCAATCCAGTATGAGAATGATGATGCAATGAAGCCTGTATGGGGCGATGATTATGCAATCTGCTGCTGCGTATCTGCAACACAGACAGGTAAAGAGATGCAGTTCTTCGGAGCCCGTGCAAACCTTGCAAAATGTCTCCTCTACGCTATCAATGGTGGTGTTGATGAGAAATCAGGTGAGCAGGTAGGACCAAACTACGCACCTATCACAGCAGAGTACCTTGACTATGACGAGGTAATGGCAAAATACGACAAGATGATGGACTGGTTAGTAGATATCTATGTAAATACATTAAACCTTATCCAGTACATGCATGACAAATACTACTATGAGGCAGCAGAGCTTGCACTTATGGATACAGACTTAAAGAGAACATTCGCAACAGGAATCGCAGGATTTTCACACGTAATCGATTCTCTTTCAGCAATCAAATATGCAAAGGTTAAAGTAGTACGTGACGAGAACGGACTCGCAAAGGATTTCGAAATCGAGGGAGAGTTCCCTAAATACGGAAACGATGATGACCGTGCAGATGAGATCGGTGTATGGCTTCTTAAGACATTCATGGACAAGTTGAAGAAGCATCACACATACCGTGATTCAGAGCCTACAACATCAATCCTTACAATTACATCAAACGTAGTATACGGAAAAGCTACAGGATCAATGCCTGACGGACGTAAAGCAGGAGAGCCGCTTTCACCGGGAGCAAACCCATCATACGGCGCAGAGCAGAACGGACTTCTCGCATCCTTAAACTCACTCACAAAGCTTCCATATGAGTGGGCACTTGATGGAATCTCAAATACACAGACCATCAATCCGGGAGCACTCGGAAACAACGAGGGTGAGAGAATTGACAACCTTGTAAATGTAATGGACGGATACTTCGATCAGGGTGCACATCACCTTAATGTAAACGTATTCGGTAAAGAGAAGCTCATCGATGCAATGGAGCATCCTGAGAAGGAGGAGTACGCAAACTTCACAATCCGAGTATCAGGATACGCAGTTAAGTTCATCGACCTCACAAGAGAGCAGCAGCTCGATGTAATCTCACGTACATGCCACGAGAGAATGTAATATAAAAATAATAATGTATAAAACATTCCAGAATGTGCAGGCCAAGTGCCTGCATATTCTGATTTCCAAATAAATTGCATATGTACTAAATAACACCACAGCGTAAGGAATTTTCGGTAACCCGCCAGCCGGGACTTAGCAATGCGAATTTCGCAGGGCTTAGAGGCTGTTAGAATTATGAACACAGCCAGCGATGCCCATGAATGGACGCATGGGCAAGGCGTTATGCGCCATGGAAGGCGCGTAAAAGCCGGTCGCGTCAAGCATAGAAAACCTAAATCATAATTCATACAGCCTCTTAGCCCGAAGAACCTGAGCATTGAAAAGTCCCGGCTGGCGGGTTGCCGAAAATTCCGTACCATAAAATAAAAGTAGCAGCAACAACCTGAAGGAGGTAAAACATGGGAGAAACACTAGGAAGAGTACACTCGGTAGAAAGCTTCGGCTCAGCAGACGGCCCGGGAGTGAGATATATAGTATTTTTGAAGGGCTGCAATATGCGCTGTAAATACTGCCACAACCCGGACACATGGGCCAAATGCGGCGAAAATGACGGTGCAAAGCTGATGACACCGCAGGAGGTGCTAAAGACCGCCATGCGCTATAAAGCGTACTGGAAGCAAACAGGCGGCATCACAGTAAGCGGAGGTGAAGCACTTTTGCAGATAGACTTTGTCACAGAGCTATTTAAGCTTGCAAAGGAAAAAGGTGTAAACACATGCCTTGACACATCAGGAAATCCATTTACCGTGGAAGAACCGTTTTTCGGCAAATTTAATGAGCTGATGAAATATACAGATCTCTTCATGCTGGACATCAAGCATATAGATGACGAGGAGCACAAAAAGCTTACGGGACAGACAAATAAGAATATCCTTGATATGGCACAATATCTCTCAAAAAACGGTAAAAAAATGTGGATACGTCATGTGCTTGTGCCTGGAATCACCACGGATGAGAGATATTTAAAGCAGCTTAGAGAGTTTATCGACACACTTAAAACGGTTGAAAGGGTTGAGGTGCTGCCGTACCACACACTTGGGGTGTTCAAGTGGAAGGAGCTTGGTATACCGTATCAGCTTGATGGGGTGGAGCCTCCGACAAAGGAACAGATAGAATGTGCAAAAAGAATATTAAATTGTCAGAATTAGTTTATAAATACCATTGCTAACAACTCGTTAAATTGATAGAATATAAGTAACTATTCAAGGTGGTTCTGAATAGCTGCACCGTGAGAAAGATAAGGCAGAACGAGGCGAGTATAATGAGCAGTATAGTAATAGGAACACTGTATGGACAGATGAGCTTTATGTGTCTGCTGATACTGGGAGTCATATGTTTCAGATTTTTGAAAGCTGATGATAAAACATACAGCAACCATCAATTTCTGGCAGTAGGTATGCTTACAGCGGCAGCAGTTGTGGTGGATTATATTATAGCTATCATAGTATATGACCTGTGGGCGCCGGAAAAACTGGTACTGGACACATTTACGGTCATTTACTTTATATTGATAGCGCTGCTATCATATCATTGGTTTTTGTATTGTGAGGCAGAGCAGCAATCTGTATTTATCCGGCTTAAATCCGGAAGAATCGTGCGCATAGCAGCGCAGGCTGCCATATGTATCATGATGATTACGGTCATGTATCTGAAGTGGACAAGCTTCAGGAATGAGATGATTACAGAAGCTGTTATAGCATTTATACCGGCTATATATAGCTGCATCAGGGCATTTTACAAGTCATTTCTGCCGGAAAATTATGTGAACCGCGATAAATACAGGCGCATGGCTTCGTTTGCAGTGCTGCCTGTTATTATGTTATTTGTCCAGTATTTTACACCGATGCTGCCTTCGTTTGTATGTGGGGTGACACTTAGCTATATGCTTGTGTACAGTAACAGCCAGAAATCACTCATTTCCACAGATTTACTGACCGGTATGAACAACAGGAGTGCTTTTGATAAATATATCAGTGCAAAGGTAAGGGCAGGGGCAGGGTCAGGCCATAGCAAGCTGTATCTTTATGTGATAGATGTTGATGATTTAAAATCAATAAATAAGGAATACGGTCCACTCGAAGGAGACAAGGTGCTTGTGGCGACAGCTTTTGCGTTGAAGGCGCTTGCGGCAGAGTATGATTTTTATATAGCCAGATTTGATGCAGATGAGTTTGTAGTCGCCTTTGATACGACAAGCGGGAATATGATGCAGCTCATTCGCAAAAGGATAGAAGAGCGGGTTCCTGAGACTGCGCAAAATATGCAGCTTGAGGCACCGGTGACTGTCACAATCGGAGTGGCAAAATACACAGGTCAGAGTATGCCGGCATGGATAGCTGAGGCACATATGGCGCTTGAGAACGCACGTACCTTAAAAGAGGGAAAAGGAAGGTCGGAAAATGAACTTCAAAAAGAATTGTTTGACGCGACAGACATGCTGTTATCGGAAGCCGAGGTACGTCATGAGAGCTCTGATGAGCTTGACCTGGATGGCCTAGATGAGAAGCTTTTTCCGGTGTTATCAGAGGCATCGCAAAGAATATATATGTTTGTCACAAATATGGAGACCAATGTGACCAGATGGTCCAAAAATGCATTTGGTTTTATGGGAATTGACAGTGAATATGACTTAAACACAGAGGACAGATGGAAAAGTAAAATACATCCGGATGATATAATGATGTACCAGAAGGAAGTGGATGCGGTACATTCGGGGAAAAAGGATGCATTTAATCTCACCTACCGTGTAAGGGATGAGGACGGAGTGTTTGTGAGCTGTACAGGTCACGGCCGTATAATAAAGGGTGTGGATGGAAGTCCTGATATTTTTGCAGGTTCAATACTGAATCATGGCATATCGGATTCGGTTGATTCTGTTACCAACCTCTGGAATATGAAGATGCTTGGAAGCTGCCTGAATGACTATATTTTCAGATATGAGTCGGCAGCAGTGCTTATCATCGGAATAACAAAGTATGGACACATCAATGATACTTACGGATACGAACTGGGCAATGAGGTATTGAAGAATTATGGCGATGAGCTTTTAAAGGTAGTGAGCGGAGACCTTTACGTATTCAGAATGGATGGAACAAAGTTTGCATTCATCAAGCCATACGCAGAGCATGATGAGATCAGTGAGCTGTATCTTAAGGTGAAAAAAGTAGCTGAGGCCGGGGTGAAGCTTGGCGATGGAATGGTTCAGCTTAGGCTTGCTGGTGGAGCAGTGACAGCAAAAAACTACTCCGGCACACCGTACAATCTGTTAAACAGCGCCACATATGCACTCAGCATATCGAAGCATGAAAAGCACGGAGATCTGGTGTTTTTTGACAGTACCATAATTCATGACAATGTGAAAAATATGGAGCAGATTGCGGAAATCCATAAGAGCGTCATGGACGGCTGTAAGGGATTTTTCCTATGCTATCAGCCGATAGTCAGCGCCACGGACGGAAGGATAGTCGGAGCTGAGGCTCTTATCAGGTGGAAAAATGAGAAGTACGGACTTGTGCCGCCGGATTCATTTATCCCATGGCTTGAGGAGGATCCTTGTATTTACATACTCGGAAACTGGATTATTGAGACCGCGCTTGTGGCTGCAAAGAGATTCAAGAAGGTCATACCGGAATTTTTCATAAATGTAAATATAGCGGCTACACAGCTTGAAAATACGGCATTCCGCACAGACGTACTCAATATGGTTGAGAGACTTGATTTTCCAAAAGAGGATCTTTGGATAGAGCTTACCGAAAGATGCAAGGATTTAGACCACGATTTCTTAAAGAGGGAGATATCATTTTTCAAGGAGCATGGTATACAGATAGCGTTAGATGATTACGGAACAGGCTCGGCATCACTGAGTCTGGCGCTGGAGCTTCCTGTGGGCGAGATAAAGATAGACCGCTCATTTACGAAGGATGTCATGGAAGATGAGTTAAAACAGGCGATTGTCGAGTCTATTCTCGTTTTCACAGGACGTATCCGGATGCGTTCGTGTATAGAGGGCATTGAGACTCATGAGATGGCGGAGTATCTAAAGCAGTTTGGACCTATGTATTATCAGGGTTATGCATATTCCAAGCCTGTCGAGGAGGAGGCGTTTATGTCTCTCATAAAGGAGCGGGCTGGCAAATAAACGAAATATAGAGGAAGACGGAATGAAAAATCCGAAAATAATTTACGAAGACAACGACATTATCGTTTGCTACAAGCCGGCGGGAATTGCTACACAGACCAGGCGTATAGGGCAGCAGGACATGGAGAGCTTCATAAGAAATTATAGGGCGGCTAAAAATGAGCCGCCCTATGTCGGCATAGTGCACAGACTCGACCAGCCGGTAGAGGGCGTGATGGTATTTGCCAAGAATCACAAAGCCGCGGCATCCTTGAGCAGGCAGATAAAGGAGCATACAACCGAGAAATATTATCATGCAGCAAGCAGAGGTCAGGGAGTGTCAGGAGCAGATAAGGAAGAAGATAATAAAGAAGATAATCATGATCTGGCATGGCATACTCTCACAGATTATATCTCTTTCGACAAGCGTACCAATACATCTAAAATCACAAGCGAAAAAGACAGGCAGGCAAAAAAAGCAGTGCTTCAGTACAGGATAATATCAAATGAATGCAATAAAACAGAATTTGACATAAAGCTTCTCACAGGAAGGCACCATCAGATACGTTTGCAGCTTGCAAATACCGGCTATCCTCTGATTGGAGATACCAAGTATGGGAAGACTGCCTCAAATAACTCAGGAACGGGAAGCAAATCAGGACGCACCGGTTTCGGTGTGAGGGAGCAGCTTGCACTTTGCTCATACAAGATTGTTTTTGACCATCCTGCGACAGGGGAGAGGCTGACATTTGTATTACCATAGTGCTGTTGGGAATAAGATGAATTAAATGACCATACATTCAGAAAACAACTGAGTGTATGGTCTTTTTTATAAAGTTGAAGTTTAACAATGCGACGTAACAAAAAACAAAAAACCAGAAAATTTTCGTCTACATGACGAAAAACAGTAAAATTTTTAATGTTTATCGAAAAATATTCTATAGTGATTCCCGAAATATTTTTGTATACTAGCCTTACCAACAAAACAAAGGGGGACAAAAATATATGAAGAAAAAATTTGTTGCAATCATGATGGTAGCTGCTATGGCAGCGTCAATGGCCGCTTGTGGATCAGATGGGGGTTCTTCTGATACACAGAAAGGGGGAAGCAGCACAACGACATCAGATGTTGCAAACAAGGACAAGCCACTTGTGTGGTTCAACCGTCAGCCATCAAACAGCTCAACAGGAGAGCTTGACACAACAGCACTCAACTACAACAAGGATACCTATTATGTAGGTTTCGATGCTAATCAGGGAGCTGAACTTCAGGGAGAAATGGTAAAAGAGTATATCGAGAAGAACATTGATACGATCGACAGAAATGGGGATGGCGTTATCGGATATGTACTTGCAATCGGTGATATCGGACACAACGATTCAATTGCAAGAACAAGAGGTGTTCGTAAAGCTCTTGGAACAGGCGTAGACAAGAGCGGCGAGATTGACAGTGCACCGGCAGGAACAAACTCAGACGGAAAAGCAGCTGAGGTTCAGGACGGCAAGATTACTGTAAACGGCAAAGACTATGTAGTAAGAGAGCTTGCTTCACAGGAGATGAAGAACTCAGCAGGAGCTACATGGGATGCAGCTACAGCAGGAAATGCAATCGGAACATGGTCATCATCATTTGGCGAGTCAATCGACGTAGTTGTTTCTAACAACGATGGAATGGGAATGTCAATGTTCAATGCATGGTCAAAGGACAACAAGGTTCCGACATTCGGATACGATGCCAACAGTGATGCAGTAGCAGCTATCGCAGAGGGCTATGGCGGAACAATCAGCCAGCATGCTGACGTTCAGGCTTACCTCACACTTCGTGTACTTAGAAACGCACTCGATGGTGTAGATATTGATACAGGTATCGGCACAGAGGATGATGCAGGAAACGTATTAAGCGATGATGTATATGTTTACAAGGATGATGAGAGATCTTACTACGCATTAAACGTAGCAGTTACAGCAGATAACTACAAGGATTTCACAGATTCAACAGTTGTATGGGCACCTGTTTCAACACAGCTTGATTCAGCAAAGCACCCTACAAAGAAGGTATGGCTGAATATCTACAATGCTTCAGATAACTTCTTAAGCTCTACATATCAGCCACTCTTACAGAAGTATGATGATCTCTTAAATCTTGATGTTGAGTACATCGGTGGTGATGGACAGACAGAGTCTAATATCACAAACAGACTTGGAAATCCAAGCCAGTACGATGCATTCGCAATCAACATGGTTAAGACAGATAATGCAGCTTCTTATACAGCTCTTTTGAACCAGTAAAAGTATTTAAAGCACTTAGTTGGGGAGGGAAAAATCTCTCCCCAAAATAAAGTGTATACAGACGACAGCAAATATAGAGTTAGGAGCAGGAAGTATGGGCGATAAGAATAATGAAAACATCTTATCGATTCGTGGCATGAGCAAGTCATTTGGACGAAACAGGGTTCTTGACCACATCAATTTAGATGTGAAAAAAGGTACTGTAATGGGTCTCATGGGGGAGAACGGAGCCGGTAAGTCGACAATGATGAAATGTCTTTTTGGTACATACCAGAAGGACGAGGGAACTATATATCTGGACGGAAAAGAGGTAAGCTTTTCGGGCCCTAAGGATGCACTGGAAAATGGAATAGCGATGGTGCATCAGGAGTTGAACCAGTGTCTTGAGAGAAATGTCGTAGACAATCTGTTTCTCGGAAGATATCCGGTCAATTCATTTGGTATGATTGATGAGGGACGCATGAAAAAAGAAGCGTCTGAATTATTCAGAAAGCTGGGAATGACAGTTAATCTCGAGCAGCCGATGAAAAATATGTCAGTATCACAGCGACAGATGTGTGAGATTGCAAAGGCAATATCATACAACTCAAAGGTTATAGTATTGGATGAGCCTACATCATCACTTACGGTACAGGAGGTTGAAAAGCTGTTCCAGATGATGAGGATGCTTCGTGACCAGGGTATTTCACTTATCTATATTTCTCACAAGATGGATGAGATTTTTGAGATATGTGATGAGATTTCAGTTCTTAGAGATGGAAATCTGGTCATGACAAAGAGCACAAAAGAAACAAATATGAATGAACTGATTGCAGCGATGGTTGGACGAGTACTGGAGAACAGATTCCCTCCGGTAGACAACAAACCAAAGGATGTAATCTTGTCAATACAGCATCTTTCGACAAAGTACGAGCCACATCTGCAGGACATCACATTTGATGTGCATGAGGGGGAGATATTTGGACTATACGGACTTGTCGGAGCAGGTCGTACAGAGCTTCTTGAGACGATTTTCGGAATCAGGACAAGAGCTGCGGGACGAGTATATTTTAAGAACCAGCTTATGAATTTCACCTGTGCAAAGGAGGCTATGGACTATGGCTTCGCACTTATCACAGAGGAAAGAAAAGCAAATGGACTTTTCCTTAAGGGAAACCTCACCTTTAACACAACAATCGCAAATCTCGGTGCTTATAAGAATGGACCGGCACTTTCAGACAGCAAGATGACAAAGGCCACCTCTGATGAGATAAAGATTATGCACACAAAGTGTATGGGACCGGAGGATATGATTTCGGCTCTGTCAGGAGGAAACCAGCAGAAGGTTATCTTTGGTAAATGGCTTGAAAGAGGACCGCAGATATTCATGATGGATGAGCCTACAAGAGGTATCGATGTAGGTGCCAAATATGAGATTTACGAGCTGATAATCAATATGGCAAAGCAGGGTAAGACAGTCATTGTAGTTTCATCTGAGATGCCTGAGATCCTTGGTATAACAAATCGTATCGGAGTCATGTCAAACGGACGACTCTCAGGAATTGTCAATACAAAGGAAACCAATCAGGAAGAACTGCTGAGACTCAGTGCAAAGTACCTATAATAAAGGGAGAAGACGGATATGGCTAATAGTAAGATTTTAACGGCTGAGCAGGAGCGTGCTCTGCGCCAGCCTATCGACGAATATGTTGGTGGAATACAAAAAGAAATTGATGCACTCAGAAAAGACGGAACTACAAAGGTTGTAGAGTGTCAGTCAGCGATAGCAGGCATCAAGAGAGATAAAACTCTTTCAAAGGGCGAGAAAGAGTCAGAAATAGCAGCCTGCGAGAAAGAGCTTGCAAAGGCAAAGGCTGTTGAGGCAAAGAACAAGGATGAGATTTCAAAGCTCATTGCCAAGGCTGAAAGCTATTTAAAGGAAAATTTTGATTCAAAGTATTACAATGCCGTTAAGGCAAGCTGTGAGGCGGAAAAGGCAGAGGCGCTTGCTGCTCATAATGAGAGAATGGCAGAGCTTGATAAAAAGCACAAGGCTGCTCTTGCAAAGACATCAGACAGCACTGAGATAAAGGAAGAAAACTACGTACACAAGAATCGTATTTCCAATGAGAAGCTTGAGCTCGAGAAAGAGTATCAGACGATCAAGGACAAAAAGCATGAGGCATACAGCTACAAGTATCACCTGATTGATATGCTTCGTCTTTCAAAGTTCACATTTATGGAGAAAAGAGCTCAGAAATGGGAGAATTACAAGTATACGTTCAATAGGAGAAACTTCCTGTTACAGAATGGTCTTTATATTGCAATTATACTTATATTCATAGCGCTTTGTGTCATAACACCGATAAAGAAGGGCACACCTCTTCTGACATACAACAACATACTGAATATTCTTCAGCAGGCTTCACCGAGAATGTTCTTAGCACTTGGTGTTGCAGGACTTATCCTCTTAACAGGAACGGACCTTTCTGTTGGACGAATGGTTGGTATGGGTATGACAACAGCCACAATCATCATGCATCAGGGTATCAATACAGGCTCTGTATTCGGTCATATATTTGACTTTACAGGAGTACCAACAGGTGCAAGAGTGGTTATCGCATTACTTGCGTGTATCGTGCTTTGTACATTCTTCACAAGTATTGCAGGATTTTTTACAGCGAAGTTTAAGATGCATCCGTTTATTTCAACCATGGCCAACATGCTTGTTATCTTCGGTATCGTAACATATGCTACAAAGGGAGTTTCATTCGGTGCAATTGAGCCGGTCATCCCTAACATGATTATTCCAAAGGTAAATGGTTTCCCAACCATCATCATCTGGGCAGTAGCAGCAATCGCAATTGTATGGTTTATCTGGAACAAGACAACATTTGGTAAAAACCTCTACGCAGTAGGAGGAAACCCGGAGGCAGCAGCAGTTTCAGGTATCTCAGTATTTGCAGTAACTCTCGGTGCATTCGTTATGGCTGGTATCCTTTATGGATTTGGCTCATGGCTTGAGTGTGCAAGAATGGTTGGTTCAGGCTCAGCAGCTTATGGACAGGGCTGGGACATGGACGCAATCGCAGCCTGTGTAGTTGGTGGTGTATCATTCACAGGTGGTATCGGTAAGATATCAGGTGTTGTAACTGGTGTATGTATCTTCACAGCACTCACATACTCTCTTACAATCCTTGGTATTGATACAAACCTTCAGTTCGTATTCTCAGGTATCATCATTCTCGTAGCAGTAACACTTGACTGTCTGAAATACGTTCAGAAGAAATAATATCGCAAGAAAATTTCTTTTTCATACTTCCAAAATGATCAGCAGAGATGTCAGGGTGGCATCTCTGCTTTTAGTTTGTGGTGTGAACAGTTATACTTTTTAGAATTACACTTTTGTTTATGTAAAGCTACAAAACAATATATCAGGTATGTTATAATATAGTTTAAACAGAGTAACTATTCTGGATAGTTACCCAATAAATTACGTTATCCGGGAGATAAATTTATGCTGCACACGAGCTTTATGGTGCATGCAGTACAATAATTATGAGCAGGGAGAAGGCATAACATGTATACATTATTACTGGTTGATGACGAAGAGGATGTAATAGAGGTAATCGAG
>OHJQ01001019.1_pt1 | contig 15940 bp, 16 predicted proteins | sample 1568601 | NCBI WGS metagenome assembly OHJQ01 (sample SAMEA3879599, study PRJEB24766) | human gut metagenome | biome: human-associated habitat; feature: feces | place: USA | collected 1985/1987 | reverse complement strand
TCTTCTGGTATTGAAAAGCAGAAGAATCACGCCTATATTGATGTTCAGTGAGTGATGCAGATATGGTGTTGACGAGAATGTTCAGCTGATCTCAGGATTCATCAGAATTGCGAAGGCATAATTCGAAAATCAACTCTAAAGAGTAATCACGAAGCAATTGAGCATTACTTACTTTGAGGAAATTGATCGGTATCCCATACCGCTTGAATTGCCGATCCGCAGCAATCCTCCTGATTGCGGCCTGAAGTATCTCGGGCTTATATTTCAAAACCTCTTCGCTCAGCTCTTCCCATGAGCCATATAGGTATCGTGGCAAACCCACTATAACGCGGATACGATCAAATGTTGTTTCATCGTTGTTCTCCGGAATACGTTCATAGATAGGGGGCCCAATATGCTGAACCAAACGCTCAAACTCTGATGGTTCCACAGGTGCTGTTGTCGTCAAGTTTGTTTTCAAAAAGATTTTGATGCAGTCATCAAGTGTCATGTCTACCTGAAAATGGGTAGCCGCTTTGTTCCAGACAGTTAGGTTAAAGCAACTCTCACCCCTAACTTTGAAGAGGGAGAATTTCAATCGTGATTCATAGGGGAAGAGACTTGATGTTTTATCCAAGGAATAGATACAGAATGTATTAAAATAGTATGTTTTTCCGTTTCGTTGTCGAATCGGGGTGTTAAGAATTCCTTGATCGATCAAAAACTCATGCACCATAGCAACGAGTTCTTCTTCCGTGAGGCTCTGAAGATAGTCATCCATATAGGGGAGAAGGAACTTCTCCACATTACTGTCCAGTGGAGAAAGTGTTGTGAACTGGCCGACAGACCTTTCCCATTGTTTTGGATCAATGAATGAGGGGACCCAGAGAGGTTCGCCGGCTAGTTCATCTACTTGCTGGCGATTTGTATTCATATAATACCCACGCTTATCAACTATACGCACCAGATCATAGCCTTGCTTGCGTGATTTTCTCAAGAGTGGTTTCCCTATAATTCCATCTTCAATAAGTTGCCTGGAGATCGTCTTCGAGGCGATGCTCAAGGCACATCCTCTGCCAGTCGATTTATCAATAACCACGACCTTATCACCTCCCTATGAATTCATATGAGGGTGTCAGCCCTCGACGCCGGCTATGAAGTTATAGATCATGCCTCCTGCTCCATCTTGAGTTCGCGCTTATACTTGTAGTATGTATTTCGTGCTATACCTGTCAGCTTAATCATTTCAGTATCAGTGAGAGTCCCATTGAAATCTTGAGATCTCTTCAGAATCAGTTCCTTTGCGACCAGGCTCTTCTGGGTGACGACCGATGCACCCTTTTGACGGCCAATTTGCTTTCCGTTCAGTCTAGCAGTTTCTATTCCCTCACGCGTGCGCTGGTGGAGATCTTCAACTTCCTTCTCTGATTGTTCAAATGCGAGCCGGATCTGCTCCTTGGCCAACTCCATGAGGTATCTGTTGACACCTTCCAAAATGAAGTCCACATTACTGCCCGTGAGTTTGATATTGCTTTCTAAGGCAGTTTTATAAGTTTCAGTGTTGATATGCGGCTCTTTGAGGAAGACAAGAGTGATTCCCTTTTCATACAGTTCTTGATAGGCAGCGAATCCTTCTTCAGCATTACCGCTCATACGGGATACACTATCAAAGATGATTGTATCCCCCGGCTGAATGACGCGCATAAGTTTCTGCCATTCCTTCCGATCAAGCCGTGTTCTGGTGAAGACCTCTTGGACGATTACTGCGTCTGGAAACAATGCTTTGATATTCCGGATCTGTCGTTCTATGCTCTGCTTTGGCTTCGAAATTCGACAATAACCATATCTCATTTGGCGTGCCCTCAAATTTCGCTTAAATTACCTTCAGTCTCCGGGTTGATTTTCATTATATAGTCTCCCAGAATAACGCCACCAAACTCGAATGTGGCTCTTGGATCAGGTGTAAATCCATTCTTGGAGCACCATGCCGCCATCTCTTTTGTTTCCACTGACTGTATAAGGATCTCCTGCACTGCATGGCATCGACAAAAGTGTTTAAGCAATTCTAGAACACGGGTCATCGTCCCGATTCGTTGCCGGATGAAACATACTCTAGATACCGTTACTCGGAAGTTCATCAGAAACAAAATTCTTAACTCTGAGTCCCAGAATTCAGAGTGATACCAAACACCGCTCAACTCTTGCTGACACTGGATAGGTACGCATTCTTGTGCTTCCAATAAGAGCCGCAGTTCTTCCTGCTCTTCTTCAGAAAACATAATGTGCATTAAAGCCAAATCCACACCCCCACACTTTGTATCTCATTATAAACCATCGTTCATCTTGGTATTAGTTAGATACGATAAAACACATTCCAGAACAACAGATTTTGATACATTTCTATGGTACGTCTACTTTGATACTCTGCCTGTTGATAAGAATGGCCGGCAGAACCGCTCAGTTCCACCGGCCATGTATAGCTTCACTGGGTCAATTATAATTTCTGTTCACGCTCAAAGTTGTAGTGTCCTACTCTTAGTAAGTATTATAATCAATGTCCAGAGCTGAATCAAGCATCTTCTTGATATAAAACCACCACAGTGTTGTAGAATTAAAGTGAGAAGCTGCCATGTTCCTTACCATTGATTGCATAAGTGAACAGAGTGCCCTTGATCACAGCTGCGAAATAACCGGATCTGCTATACTCGGAAGCATAGTACTTGTCAATCAGTTCCAAAGTCTCACGCAGCTGCAACATCGCAGCAAATTCATGCTTACAATTATAACTGCAAAAGCAGTTACAGGTCAAATGGCGGATTTCTCCATCATAATACTCAAATTCTACCTCATAGGAGACTGTACCCTGTACAATGGCATAGCCACGGTGCCCATCAATAGAAATGTACCGAACACGATTCTCAATGTAGTAGTCTTGGCCTCGGTTGGCGATCTCATTGCTGATTCTCATGCTCTTTAGGTCATGCAGGTTGAATGATGTGTCATCGCCCCCAATGACAAACTCCTCATCATCTTTGGATGGAGCTCTGAACCAGAGAGCCACCTTATCAGCCGGAATAGCATTGCGGTCGAATGTGACAAAGTGGGAGGCAGCCATGAAGAACTGTCCGTGGACGGTTGTGTCTACAAGGGCAATGACACGCTTATAGTCTGACAGCTTGATTTTGAAGTTGTAAGTCACCTCAACTACACGCCCAAGTAGTCCTTCAAGTTTGCCATCAACATATACCATATCTCCACTATGCAGATCAAACTGATCGTTATAATAGGTCAGGGTCATATTTCGGCCAGAGAAGAACACCTCCACAAGAGACTTTCTCGGCGCTGCTGGCTGCTTCAATTCAGGTTGCACCTTGTAGTCATCATAATCATTATCCACACCTGCGGAGAAACCAATCTTAAAACCCATCTCAATGCCTCCTCGTGCTTTCCATTCTTGATGTTGCCATATTACTACAATATCTGTCCAATAATCATCCCTATTTACTGAGCAGGGAACCTCATAGGGAGCATTTCTAATTATAAAGAATGCAATTGCTATTTCAAACGGCATAGATGTCGGGTTGTCTCAATTCGCAAGATTTTTATTCAACGATAAAGAAAAGCCTCTGGATTTCCAGAGGCTTTCTTGTTGGTGGGCCAGGTTGGAATCGAACCAACGGTGTATCTTACGTCACGGTTTTACAGACCGCTGCAATCGCCAGCTATGCGTACTGACCCGTATGGTGGAACCGGCTGGAATTGAACCAACCACACCCTGAGCTTCAATCAGGTGATCTACCAACTGAGCTACGGTTCCATGTGGCGGAGAGCGCAGAATTCGAATCTGATACCTTGTAAATGGTACGATCCGCTTAGCAGGCGGTCCCCAGTCCTCCTGGGTTCACTCTCCAAATATTATGGCTGGGGCGGCTGGATTTGAACCAACGAATAGCGGAGTCAGAGTCCGCTGCCTTTCCACTTGGCGACGCCCCAATATGGCAGGGGTAGAGTGACTTGAACACCCAACACGCGGTTTTGGAGACCGCTGCTCTTCCAGTTGAGCGATACCCCTATATGGTGATGCCAGCGGGGATCGAACCCGCAATTTCCAGCTTGAGAGGCTGGCGTCCTAACCAATTAGACGATGGCACCATATGGAGACCCACGCCGGACTCGAACCGGTCATTGCAGCCGTGAAAGGGCTGTGTCCTTACCGTTTAGACGAGTGGGCCTTATGGCAGGGAGGCGTGCTCCCTGCATATCAAGCGACCGCGTGCTTTGCGATCACCAAAATATCATCAATACGCACACCTAACAATGCAGCCAGGACGACAAGATTGTCTACCGTGGGAAGTGCAGTACCGTTTTGCCATTTGTAGATTGCCTGCGGGGAATTGAAGCCAAACGATGATTGGAGATCATGCACGGATAGTCCAGCAGCTTTCCGCAGTTTCATGATATTGGCTCCTGTCAACGCAAGATCTATCGTCGGAATGTCCACCATTGAACACCTCCTCTCTGATATGCTGCCCAGCTTTGGGCGTGAAAAAGCCGCTTGTCTCATATCCAAGACAAGCGGCTTCCATAATCAGAGAGGATGATACCTGAAGTCGGTCAGGGAATCAATCCAATCACACACTTCTGCTTATCTCGATATGAGCGTGCTTCGCTAAAGCTATATTCCTCGCTCTGGAAGATAGCCTGCTGCCACTCGCTCATATAGAAGATAGCGGAAGAGATGTTCTTCATGACTCGCGTTCCTTTCTGCAAAGTAGTTGTTCTTGGTTTCTGACTGTACTATACCACAGATTTCATCCCTTGTCATTCAACTTGTGGTATAAAATCGCTTCTGGCATAGTCCATCAGAGTGGTGGTAGAACTAACATATATTATTTCCTCAATTCAGATAAGAAGAGCGCATCCAACTCGTCCCAGCTATGGATTGCCTCGGTCGGCATCTGTTTAATTGTTTCTCGCACTTCTCTGATGCTATCATCCAGGTATTTATTGATTTTATCAATGCGCGGAATCATTTTGACTTCCGGCATATTCATCTTTAATTCCAGAAGATCTGCCACTTCGGCCTTTAGGCTGCTGTCCAACTGACTCTCAACAAGCTCAGAGAAGCGCATTGGAGGAGGCACCTGCTTTTCTAAAATCCAGCGACACGCGAGGATTGGACGAAGCACATAGAAATACTTTTTGGCCTTAACCATATCACCCTGTAGAAACTCTCTATAGTTGCCCTCAGCCATGTGCAAGTAATGCCATAGGCCACTCTTGGAAGAGAAGTAATGGTGCAGAATTGGCTTGAACTTCTTTACGAAGTCGGTTTGCTTATAGATGATGGGTGACGAGAACCATTCGAATACAGTGGGGTTAGAGCGATGCAGCAGGCACAGCGCCTTCTTCAGATCCCAGCCATTCATATCAAGCAAGTCGTTGATTGGCAGTTCGATAACGTCTCTAGTCTGCTCTAACTTTAGATAGTGTTCTATCGGTCTCACATAAATAAATCGCACATCATAGTCGCTGTCCGGAGAGGGAAAACCCCAAGCGCGGCTTCCGGACTCAACAGCCAGAAGAATGCGGCACTTTTCACTATGCTCGATCTCCATTAGTTTTTCACGAATCAATGTGTCCATTTTGTTCACCTTCTTCCAGAGGTATACCTGCACTTCTTAGAATTACCGTGGTAAGTGCATCAAGCAGATAACCGTCCCCATCCTCGGCTGGCTCTCCTAGCGTAGCTTTTTCCGCTTCCGTAGAAAGCCATGCCAAATCAAATGGATTTCTGTCCAGTAACTCAGCCTGCACTTCAGGAGTATCATTCAGAGTCGCAGCGTACATCCCTGTATTTAATCCTGTCAGGAATACCTGATCCAGAAAATTCTCCATCTTTTCTACATCGAGATGCCCAATTGCATCGAAATTGTTCATCCTGGCACCCCTCAGTCCGCTGCCTTGAAATTATAGATAGGCTTGATACAATCCACAATCGTGGCAGTAGGCCCGATTTGACTGACGATTTCATCCATGCTCTTATAAGCCATAGGAGATTCATCCAGAGTGTCCGGCACAACACAGGTTGTATAAATGCCTTGCATTTCCGCCTCAAACTCCTCCATAGAGAGCGCATCGAAGGCCGCCTTGCGGCTCATCAGGCGGCCAGCGCCGTGTGGCGCTGAACAGTTCCAATCCTCATTCCCCTTGCCGATGCACAGGAGGCTGCCATCTCGCATATTGATGGGAATCAGTAACTTCTCTCCGGCTTTTGCAGAAACGCCGCCCTTGCGCAGAATCATATCATCTGTGTCAATGTAGTTGTGAATAGTGGTAAACTCATCCACACGGGTCAATCCCATGCAGCGGAGTATCACATCCGTCATTGCCTTGCGGTTAAGCGTAGCAAAGTGTTGCACGATCTTCATGTCATGGATATAGTCCTCAAACAGTCTCCCTTCCACATAAGCCAAATCTTTGGGAATTTCCAAGTGATGCTCTTTCTTCAACTGCTTGATGGTGCTCTCAATCTCCTTCTGGCGTCCCTGCGCCTTCAGTTCGGTAATCGCCTGCTGGATTTGGTAGTTTGCACCGCCCCACAGAGCACGGCGTCCTTCATCCTGATAGAAGTTTGCAACTTCAGTACCAAGGTGGCGGCTACCGGAGTGGACAACCAGATACAAAGATCTGTCGCTGCCACGATCAACTTCAATGAAGTGGTTGCCGCCACCCAGGGTGCCGATGCTGCGGCGAGCCCGGTCCAGATTAACCAGATTAGCACATCGAAGTGCAGAAAGGTCAATCTCCGCATTCAACGCGTGAGGAGTACCACGCACTTCGCGCCCACTGGGGATATACTCCCTAATGACCTGATCCAGCTTAGCGAAGTCAATCTCCGTCTCCTGGAGGCGAGTGGTTTCCATACCACATCCAATATCGACTCCAACCATGCCGGGGACGATTTTGTCCGTGATTGTCATTGTGGTACCAATAGTACAGCCCTTGCCGGCATGAACATCCGGCATGATGCGGATTTTGGAATTTGCAAATTCCTCCCGGTCGCAGACGGCCTGAATTTGTTCTCTAGCAGTTCCTTCTATCGTTTCACAAAAACACTTTGCACAGTTGTGAAGTCCAGTTACTTCAATCATTTTCAATCTCCTTATATTGGTATCCTTCACCTAATTCAAAGATTGGTACATCTGGATATTTGCTACGAATCTCAGCGATAGAGAGATAATCCGAAGAACAGATACCTGGTTTTCCAATCGCTTCGGCTTTCATAAAATCCCTACTATTTGCTGAAAGTGCATATTTGAGGCGGTCATCAAAGCGGCCACATACGCTGCACTTGCGACCCCAGCGATAGCCGAGAAAGGACTTCACAATCACTCTCTCATACTGATGCTTATGGTCTGCGCGCTTGCTACTGTTTGAGATCGATGCAGTTTTAGACTTCTTCCGATGCCGTAATTTCTCGTCAATAACTTTTTCGTGTTCTCTCATATTTCCTCCAGATTGGGCAATAGGCCAGTAGGCTGCGCCGAAGACAGCGCTGCCATACCGGCCCATGATTATGTTAGGATGCCCGTCTGCCCAGGATTGCGCTCAGTTGTGCGAGCAGATCTCCAGATCCATTCAGGTTGATGTTGCCGACATTACCACAGATCCGCTCAATGTACTCCAACTCTTTGAGCCGGTAGAGTGTTTGGTTTTCTTCCATCAGTTTCGCAGTATTGAGTAGGGATCTGGTGGAGGCAACCTCTTCTCTGCGAGTAATTACGCTTGCCTGGGCACGCTTTTCAGCAACCAGTACAGTATTCATGATGTCACGGATCTCTCCAGGGAGAATGATGTCCTTAACACCGCCATCCACAATTTCTAGGAACAGCGTGGGAGCCTTCTCCCGGAGCTTCTGAATTACATACAGAGAAATCTGATCTTTATTCTCCAGAATCTCATCCAGTTTTTGTTTTCCGACATACTCCCGCATTGCAAGCTGGGCCGCAACATGCAACTGCTCAGAGTAGTCATCGATTTCCGTCAGCACCTTCACATAATCAATGATACGGTAGTTACAGACAAAGTTGATACGCAGGGAAACCTTGTCTTGGGTCAGGATCTCCTGGCCAGTGATGTTCATCTGTGTCAAACGAGTATCCACAATACCGACATCAACTCGGATGTTATTTTTCCAGAAGTAGTATGTACCCGGTTCCAGAACAGACTCAAATTTCTGATTGAAGTACAGTCGTCCTCTCTGATACTCGGAGATCTCCACTTTTGTGTAGAAGGAAGCGGGGATCAACATGAAAATATACGCAGGAACGCTGGAATCAACAACAGGTGTAGACACATCGACCATCTGGAAGTCGTGCTTATGTTGACCAGCGAAGAAAGCATACTTGCCCTGGCGCAGAGCATGTACAAACTTGCCATCTACGAAGTGGAGGGCCATTTGCTGATCTCCGACCTCGACAACGGAAACTTGCCGTGCGATCTCCGGGGCCTTCAAGAGGGTTTCCAGCGTGCAGGTATCAGATGTCAGCTGCCCCTCCGCACTCAGCAGTTCAGCATGGCTATCCCCAAACAGGTGATATTTGCCAGCTTCCAGCAGTTTAACAAACTTGCCATTCTTAAAAAGCAAACCCTTCTGATTTTCTTTGACGATAATCTTCTTCATATCTGTAACCCTCCTCAAAGGTGAATGATACTTGTGCTTTCCCAGAATGAGCAAGAGCGGCTGAGAGTTTGAGTACAGCAGCAAACCGGCGGAAAGACGATTCTTCTGGCCGGAGTGGTACATATACGGTATCTGCTTTCAGGCAAGGCTCAGGCTCATCGCTTTGGATTTGGTGGCATTCGCTGATTCCAGATCTTCAGCACGGGAAAGCTCAGTTGTATATCTTCACGTCCAAGAGTCTCCCGGATTAGATCGGACACTTGGTTTAGAAATGGGCAGGGCGAAGGAATCAATGGGCCATGATACTCGCTCCGACCAGTGGTTGCGGTTATTTCGAGGTACCAATCACCACAATCAGTCACAAAATCCTCAACATAGCTATCATTGAAAAATTCTGCTAACTGATTTACTAACGGGCCAACTGCATCTGACGTGATATGTAGCCGCTCCAAGCAAGTACACTTATACCTGACCCCATCGTTAAAGCAGTACTTAGAAAACCAAATCCGACCATCTGAGGTTATTGTAAGGTGCTGCTCTACTTCCGTGGCAGGTTCCGGCCACGGCCCATAGCCGAAACAGTTTGATATGAGCCGAATCCGTTTTATTTTCTCGTAATTGACTCCCTCATCGGTGTTGCTCATTGTATTGTCCTCGTCCCAGTGGCCATCACTTTTTCAACTGCGCAGGGAGTTACTTGTGTCCCTTTAGGATACACTACCCTTCCAGTTGTGGAGTATATCCTTAGAAGCAACCAATAATCTAGTCTCATTCCATGCCGGATTATGCTATAGACAACTTCAGGCAATCAACGCATTATCTGTCCACATTTCACATTGGCTCATGACGGTTTGGACTGCATCTGCCATCCCTTCCGGGGGATACTTATGCTTTTTGAGCAGACGCTTAACTAACCGCCGCATACCAGCTCTGGCACTTTCTTTCTTCTGCCAATCAATAGTACGATTTTTTCTGAGAAGGTCTGTTAGTTCTTTAGTAATAGCTATGAGTTCATCGTGCTCATAGAAATCTTTAATTGCCTGTGGCTTAGTGAGAGCATCATAGAACGCCAATTCATCAGCGGTAAGGCCCATCTGCTCGCCTTCTTTGGCTGCCGAAGCAATGTCTTTTGCTAGTTTAAGGAGTTCCTGAATTACCTCTTCATTGGTCAACATACCATTGAGGTATCGGTTCATCGCAGTTTGTATAATCTCCGAGAATTTTTCTGACTTCACAATATTCGTTCGACGATACATAGAAACCTGCTCAGCAATCAGTTTCTTTAGCAACTCAACTGCCAGGTTCTTTTCCTTCATCTTGGCAACTTCCTCAAGAAACTTCGGGTCAAACAGAGAGAATTCTGACTGTACATCAGAGAAAAGATTGATTACTCCTTCGCTCTTGATACTATGTTTCAGCAGTTCATTGATCCGCTCATTCACCTCTGGTAGTGTGAATTTCTTTCCTGTACCGCCAGAAATCAGGCGAACTACCATGGTACGAACAGCTTCAAAATAAGCAGCTTCAAAACGGGTATGCTCATCAACTAAACTTCCGCAGAGAGATAGTGCCTGTTTGAGAAGAAGTGCCTCCTTGATGAAAACGCTTTGTGTCTTCTCCGAATCCGGCAAATCGCATTCAGCGACACTTTTACCTAAAATATAATTGACGCCGCCGCTGATCGTCTTTGCCTTATCAAGATCAGAACCATTCGTAAACCTACTGTAATCGTAACCATAGAACATATCACGGCAAATCGACAGTTTCTCTTGGAATTTTGGAAAGGCAGCCTTAGAGATGTCGGTGTTGCCATAGTTTTTCTTATCTCTGGCCGTATAGTCATTCATTGCCTTTTTTAGAGCACCAGCAATTCCAACATAATCAACTACCAAGCCGCCTTCTTTATCCTTGAAAACCCGGTTAACTCTCGCGATGGCCTGCATGAGATTGTGTCCGGACATCGGTTTGTATACATACATAGTTGCTAAAGAAGGAACATCAAATCCTGTCAGCCACATATCAACGACAATTGCGATTTTCATAGGAGAAGAGTTATCCTTAAACTTTCTGGCCAGATCGTCTTTATGTGCTTTATTTCCAATGATCTCGCGCCATTTCTCCGGATCATTGTTGCCTTGAGTCATGACTACGCCAACCTTATCCGACCATCCCGGACGTAATTTGAGTATTCTCTTGTAGATTTTCATTGCGATTGGACGAGAATAAGCAACTATCATTGCCTTTCCAGTAAGCAAATTCTCTCTGAAATTCTCATAGTGGTCCAAAATATCGTCCACAAGAGAATTGATCGTCTGCTCAGCTCCCAAGATGGCTTCCATCTGGCCGAGTTCCTTTTTACTCTTCTCTATTACATACGGATCAGCATTTTGGGCCATAAGATCATATTCAGCATCAATCAGACTGAGAGTATGCTGATCTAGTTTGAGGTGTATCACACGGCTTTCATAATACACCGGCCTTGTTGCGCCGTCTTCTACAGCCTGCGTCATATCATAAATATCAATATAGTCACCAAAGACTTCGCGTGTACTCCTGTCCTTAGAGTCAATTGGTGTGCCTGTAAAACCTATATATGTCGCATTTGGTAGGCTGTCTCTAATAATCCGGGCTGCACCTATAATGGTTTTTGCTTCTAATTCACCGGATTCATTCTGTTTGACAATGACCTTCTCTGTGAGACCGTATTGGCCACGATGGGCTTCATCTGCCATCACAATAATATTTCGACGCTGGGAAAGCGGTTCACTGCTCTCCTCGAACTTCTGCATCGTCGTAAAGATAATCCCATTCGCCTGACGATTGGCCAAGAGTTCTTTCAGGTGTTTTCGATTCGCGGCGTGTTGAGGAGTTTGCCTCAGAAAATCTTTACACCGAGAGAATTGGCCATAGAGCTGATCATCTAAATCGTTTCGATCTGTGATTACAACAATGGTTGGGCTTTCCAAGGTTTCTTGCAGATAATGGGCATAGAACACCATGGACAAGGACTTTCCGCTTCCTTGGGTATGCCAGAAGACGCCACCTTTTCCATCTGTTATGGATGCCCGCTGTGTGGAAGCAACAGCCTTCTTAACTGCAAAATACTGATGGTAGCCAGCAAGTATTTTGAATGTATTCTGTCCATCTACATTGAAGCAGATGAAATTCTTCACTATATCAAGAAATCGTTTCTTTTCAAATAAGCCTTCGAAAAAAGTGTCAAAAGCGGCATACTGGGTATTCTCGTAGCTCCCATCAGTGGTTTTCCATTCCATAAAGCGATCTTCCCCAGAAGTAATGGTGCCAGCCTTAGAGGTAGTCATATCACTCATAACGCATACAGCATTATAAATGAACATGGATGGAATCTCGTACATATAGTTTCGGAGCTGTCTGTATGCAGCCGATGCATCTGTTTCCTCGCGTGAGGGAGACTTTAACTCTACAACAACAAGTGGCAGCCCATTTACAAAAAGAATCACATCAGGCCGCTTTTCCGAAAGTTCAATAAATGTCCACTGATTCGCAACGGTAAAGTCATTTTGAGAGGGGTCTTTGAAATCAATGAGATAGACGAGGGTGGAGCGCTCCTCGCCATTTTCGAAGTATTTCACAGGCACTCCATTTTGAAGATAGTCCATAAATACCATGTTTTTCTGGACCAGAGTGCCCGCCTCGAAGTTCTTCAATTTATAGATAGCCTCATTCAAAGCTTCAATCGGAAGAGTCCGATTGATTCGTTGGAGTGAGGAAAGCAAAACATCCTCATAAAGCGGTGAATGATAGTCGCGCTCTATATCAGGGCCATAGACATAGGTGTATCCCAGACCTGCATTGAGAAGTTCAAGGACTGCATTCTCATAATTCGATTCAGTATAGTACCCCGCCATATTGATTGCTCCTTTGCAAATCTCCCAACCGTGTTCAATGTAACACTCTTTCTGCGATAGAGTCGAGTTGAGCTGCGATTATAGCGAAATCACAGTTCAGGTCTAATGTCTTCACGCTAATCTGATTTCCACTCATCTGATAATCGTTATCTGGCTGAATGCTGTCATCTGTCCTTGCATACAGCAGCATTCCACCTACGCTTTCATCTGGCGCTACTTCCCAATTTTTGACGTAGGTAAATATTTGATAAAGGTTTCCAGAATGGATTGTCTGCGTCATATAAGGTTCTTTCAGCTGCATATTGTGCGAATAATACTTCGCATCAATAATAAGGGTTTTCTTGGTTTCCTTAGAGGCAATCACGATGTCTGATTGCATGATAGGAAGAAAATCCTTATATCCATCTGTCACTTGCCATGCGATCTGAGGGGAGTACGCTCTAAGCTCTGGGTGCTCTCGCTGATAATAGCCAAGTATGAATTTCTCATACAATCTGGACATCGTTTGATCGTCCGCATAGTCCATAATCCGGGATCTGCCATCTGAGGAAGTTTGTAAAAGCCCTTCCATCACAAAGCGGCATATTTCAATGATCATCCGATATGTTTGATTATTCCGATCATATGGCATAGACCAATGGATGTTGTGCGGCTCCAATACATCAACACCCTCGAAGAAAATCAGAAGTTTTCGGATCTCCTTCTTACGCATTTTACTAATATTCGCCCTAAGTAGCACCAGCATGGTGGTCTTGATGATTCGGTTCGTGTAGGCATTGATAGAGAACTCATCATAACAGCAAACAAGTTGCCGTTTGCGAAGGGTTTGGGATTTGATAGAGTCACCGATTCCTATCTTCCCGCGCGGAGAACTAAGTGGTTCCTCCATAGTGATGTACTGTCTGCATAGACCTCTTTTAATTTGCAGGGATACACCACAACATAATATCTCGGTCAGCAGTTCGGCCACATTTTCAAATGCCTCCGCAGCAACATCTCTATACCCTTGCTCATGCAAAATCCGAAACGCATAGGCAAGCATGTAGTAGATATTCTGTATGCGGATCATTTGACCACCTCATGAAGCGTGCGGCTCCAGTCCTTTACCTTGATGGGCTCATCAAACCAGTACTCTTTGAGAAGTGGTATCAATTCATATTCCACCACTGAACGCATCCATTCATCGTTGACTGTTGCCTTGGTACAAAAATAACTATGACCTATGCAGAACCCTTCACCGAGAGAGTCATCGTTCGCGATGACATCATTTAGTTGCTCAACCACAGCAATCAACTGGTCAAACTTCGGATTGCTAATTTTGTTCCTATAGGCCCTAAAGCCTGAAGAAGCAAAAGCAGGGGGCATTTCAAAGAAAGCAAACCTCCGACGCAGCGCATAATCCAACATGGCAAGGCTTCGGTCTGCGGTGTTCATCATACCAATAATGTGAACGTTACTGGGAATGGAAAATTGCTCGTCTGCATAGAGCAGTTGTAACTCAACTCCACGCTTATCACTCTCGATCAGCATGAATAACTCACCGAATATCTTACTGAGATTCCCTCGGTTAATCTCGTCAATTATGAAGAAATACGGGCGATCGTCTTCAGCTGCTCTGCGGCAAAACTCATAGAAGACCCCTTTCTTCAGTTCAAAACCAGTTTCAGTAGGTCGGAAGCCCATGATGAAATCTTCGTAACTGTAACTCTGATGGAACTGCACCATTTTCACGCGGTTAGTATCTTTCTCACCCATGATAGAGAAAGCGAGACGCTTTGCCGCAAATGTCTTCCCGACGCCTGGAGCGCCCTGAAGAATCACATTCTTCTTGGTGAGCAGCAGGTGCTTCAAAGAATGATAGCGATCCTCATCCATATACACATCTTGAAGGAAATCATCCTCTGTATATGGTTCAAAACTCTCAGTATCTTCCTCAACTTGTGTCAGTTCGGTTTCTGGACGATCTTCGTCAATAAGTGACTGTATCTTTTTGATGAGATCATTGTAGGGAGTAATATCCGTTAGGGTTTTAATTACTGAAGGGTCCGGAAGTTCCCAATGGCCATTGTCCGTCCATTTAACGGTCCTAGTATTGCAGAAGTCACCACGCCCCGGATTGAAGGAGTAGCCATGATGGTTTTTCTATAATAGGACAAGGTCTTTTCTGAGCAGCCCTCTGTCCGCTTTGCTGTAATAAACAATGCCACGGCATCACATGGCTTGTCCGGCTTGGCCTCCGAATTCTCATAAATCGTAAAGCTGTGAAGAGACTGCTCTAAACTCTCTCGGAGCAGAAGCATCTGCTTGTTGTTGAGATAAGGCAACATCTGTTGCTGAATTTCGCGTATCAGTCTTTCTTTCATAGTCGTACCTCCTGTCAAGCGGAGAACGACAACAGTGGCAGTTCTTCTAAAATCAACTCTCGCCACTGGTGAGAGGCCGTGATTATTTCTTCTGACCTTTTGAGTCTTCTAAATCATTAAACTGTATTCCATACCGCGCTTCCAAGAATTCTAATATTTTTATGATTCCTTGTCCTATCATAAGTTCATTGGTTCCAAACTTGTATTTCATATACTGAATTGTAGTTGGTTTAATATCATCGATAGAGAAAAATGCAGTGTCGGTAATCTTATTTCTAACTTTGATATATTTTCCATCTGAATCAGGGATATTTACCGGGTACCTGTAGTTGCAACCTTCGATACCAGTCCATCCATCATATGCGTTTGGGTTATGGCATTCTGAACCAATAATGTACTCTAATTCAGCTATCAACTTACAAGTTGATTTGTTCAGTTCCATGTTGAATCCACTTCCCTAGTTAAACGATAATTTAGAGCAGCAAGCTCAGTCCTATTTTCAAGAATTATTCGTTGATAACGCCGATCCAGAATGGACAACCGGCTCAATCAGCGATCTTGGTGTCGTTGTTGGAGGCAGTACGCCCTCAAAAGCAAAACCTGAGTATTACACTGAATCTGGAATAGCTTGGATAACACCGAAAGACCTATCTATCAATAAGTCAAAGTTCATCTCTCATGGAGAAAATGACATCACTGAACTTGGCTTGAAGAATAGCAGCGCAACAATCATGCCAGAAGGAACAGTGTTGTTCTCATCTCGTGCGCCCATAGGGTACATCGCCATTGCTGCCGGTGAAGTAACAACAAATCAGGGCTTCAAATCAGTCGTTCCAAAACCGGAAATTGGGACACCGTTTGTTTATTTCTTCTTGAAACACAATCTCCCGATTATTGAAGGCATGGCATCTGGCTCAACCTTCAAAGAAGTCTCTGGCAGCACAATGAAAAACATTCCTGCGGTCATTCCTGACGCTGATACTCTTGGTAGATTTAATGATTTTTGCGCTCCCATCTTTGCA
>OHJQ01001011.1_pt1 | contig 16011 bp, 20 predicted proteins | sample 1568601 | NCBI WGS metagenome assembly OHJQ01 (sample SAMEA3879599, study PRJEB24766) | human gut metagenome | biome: human-associated habitat; feature: feces | place: USA | collected 1985/1987 | reverse complement strand
GTGCCGTTCTCCCTGCGTGGATTTCCTGCCCCCTTCCAGCGGCGTTTTCCGGCTCTCCCACTTGGGGGTCATTGCCGGGTATCCCATGCAGACGGTCATGCGGTTTTCAAGGTCCAGTGCCAGATTTGGCAATAAAAAATCGCCACACAACAACCTGAACCTGACCATCCCTTCCGGGATGGCCTTGGTTCGGGTTCGTTATGTAGCGATAAGAAAGTCAAAAACTTGCTCCGGCTCCTTCAGGAGCCGAGCTGGAACTCTAGGTAAATATGTTATATTAAATTGTTGGGATAGATTACCACAAAAATCGAGCCGTGTCAACAAAAAGTTTTGAAAACACGCTAATTTCGGCGGTTTGCAAGAAAACGCAAGGGAAGCTTTGGTAAAAAAAGAGAGGGCTGGACGGTGCCAGCCCTCTTGACATGATTCGAGAAAAACTCAAAAAGACTTCCGCAATTTTGAGTTATAATATTCGACATTTTTGCTGGTTCATGGTACACTACATCCAATCCACACGAATCAGTTGGAGGTGGTTGGGTTGCTTTCCCTGTACTTAGCTGTTCTTGACGATCAAAGCAGTGAAGAACAATTTATAGATGTATATAATACTTACAAGCGGTTAGTCTATCATACCGCTTACAAGATTATGGGCGATTCGTATCTGGCAGAAGATGTGCTGCAAGAAGTGTTTTTATACGTTGCGAAAAATTTTTCTAAAATTCATCGAGAAAACTGTCACGAACTCGCCGCTTATCTCGTTAGTTGTAGTAGAAGTCGTGCATACGATATGCTTCGCAAACGCCGGGAAGAATTGCTGGAAGAAATCCCGGACGCACCAGATGGCACCCCGGTGCCGGATGATGCAGCAGTCAGCACCGATAACATCCAACATCTGACAGAACTGATTGGGCAGATGAAGCCGATGTACCGTGATCCACTGCGCCTTTTGGCGATGGGCTACACCAACCGGGAGATTGCCGAATCGCTTGGACTGACAGATGAAGTGGTTCGGATGCGGCTTTTCCGTGGAAGAAAACTATTGTGGAAGGAGCTGAACAGCCGTGAGTGAGCGGACAGAGATCTCTTTTGATGCAGCTTTGATGATGGCACTCCGTGCAGATGCACAGAAAGAACTGGACGAGCTGCCAACTCCGGCACAGCTTGAAGAACGCTACCCGGATACTTCCCGATGGGATGCTCGCCTGCAAGCGGCGTTGCATAAACGCCGCCCAGTGCTGAAACGAGTGCTTGTTGCGGCCCTGACGCTGGTAATTTTAACTCTCGGCGCACTTGCAGTAAGTGCGGACTTCCGCAAGGCAGTCTATACGATGATTCAGAAGTTCCTGCCCATTGAGATGCAGCTGACGTATCAAGTGGATGGAGAACCATTGGAACAGCTCCCGAATGGATACAGCGATCATTATGTGCCGGACGGCTATGAACGAGATCGTGAGCAGGAATTTGAAAGAGCAGAAAACTTTTTGCACGTTTACTCGTCAAAAGAAAGCGGTAAAGGATATACTGTTCGCTGCTCCATTATACAGCCGGGGCAACAGTCCTCGTTTGACAATGAGCATACAACTTATGAGAACGTAAAAGTTGGAGACGCAGACGCAACTTTGGGAACGAGCGTAGGAGAAAACGGAGACACAGTTTATATTTTAAGCTGGGAGCGAGGAGGGGTTTCAAACACGATTATGGGAAACATCTCACGGGATGAGATCGTGAGAATCGCTGAAAACGTATTTTAATATGAAACTTCATGCTGCTTGTCGGAACTCATAAATAGCATGGAGTTTTTTTGTATAAGTGTACAAATATAATAAAAAGCTGAAAATTTTTCAAAAAAGCTGTCACAAAGACAAGGCGAGCTACGTTGACTAAGCAAATGCTCCTATTAGGAGCAAAAAATTGGAGGTGTATTGTTTATGTCGAAAAAGCGTTTCTTGTCCATCATTCTTTCAGTGGTGATGCTCCTGAGCCTTGCATGCTCCGCTTTAGCTGCGGAGCAGTCCGGTCGGTATATTGGAGACAGCACCGTCAACGGTTCAATCTATCAGACCTACTATCAGGTTGATGCTCAAACGAGAACTGGCATAAAAAGTATCAGTGTCTCCGGCACTCTCTATGAAAAAGGAACCTTTGGAACATGGCAGAGAGTAAGCAACTGTTTAAATACCAGCACGACCTCGAACTGCATGGCAAGCGGTAACTACAATACCAAACCGGGAAAATCTTACAAACTAGAATATTCAGCAACATTTAATTATTCTGATGGGCGGAGTGAAACCATTACAGGAAGTACCAGTAGATAAATAATATCATGTGCTTCATCAAAATTAGAAAGGGTGACTCCGATGCAAAAGTAAACAGCAAAGAACGAATCAATACAATGGAGAATATAGAAAGGAAATTTATTATATCTAAGCGCATAAAAAAAGTCATAAGCTTAGTGCTTATCTTCATGATAGCGATGCTTCAAACCCTTTCTACTTTTGCAGCGTCAGGTGGTGGCAACAAGTTTGAGATTGTAGATTCTGAATATGGAATTTATCGGCTGAGTAGCTCAAGGGCAAGATTAGCAACCAATACAGATAGTAGTTTGATTGAAGATAACGGCTCCTACTATATCTGCTTGCAGGATGGCCTCTATGCTAAAGCTCAGAAGAGAGTCTTTTCAAAAAATTCGTCACTTGCAACGCTTCGTCCTGAAACTCGAAAGGTTGTCAGAAGTATTTTTGAGAAATGCGAAGAATCTGGAGCTGAATTGCTGAATAATACGGTTGAAGTTTATATTCCCATAAATGAGGATATGTTGAGCCAAAGCTCTTTAATGGCAACTTCAACATTTCCCGTAACAAACGAACAAGTTCGGTATACCTCAGTGGGAGGTGAGCAAGTAATAAAATCCGGAACAAATGCATTTCAATCGTATGCCACAACTGTAATCGATAATATAGCGAAAACGGTTATTGGTGGTGTGGTTTCGAAAATCAATCCATATGTGGGTGTGATATCAACGATTGCAAATTTGTTTCCGTCAAAGTACAATGAAGTCCGTTCTTATACTGACTGGACATTTGGAGTGAAACTCCAAGAAGAGAAAGTTGTGCAGCTTTCATGGGTATACGTTGCAAATTCTCCGTACTTGGGTGCACAGACACAGTTTGCTACAATTCGTTATTTGTCAATTCTTACAAAGGGACTTCAACCGTCAATTACAGACACTTCAAGTTATTTGTATTATCGCACACCTCACTATCAGAGTCCGGAGACGATTGCGCGCCAGCACTATACCGATACGTGGGTTGAGCAGATTCTGTCTTACCCAATTGATGGCATTGATGTGAAGTCGTTAGCATGAACTGGTAAAGTTATTTATGATGAGAAAAAAAGAAAAAGTAATCACAATGACTGTGACCTTGATTTTGGTGGTCATACTGATTTGTATAAAAATCACTCACTTTGTGATAATAGAACGTCCATTGAAACAATGCAGGATAGTATCAGCATACCATCTTACAGTAGACACTAATGGTGCTCAAATTGACCAGTCTTGGCTATTTGAAAAGGATGACCTGACATATATAGATATTGCCAAAACTTTTGAGCAGACATATTTTGTCACTGATTATGCTGGTGGTTCTGGTGATAGCGGTGCACTCAATGAACTCACGATAGCTTTTGGTGAAACAATGGACGGAATGCCAGATATTCGCATAACGGTTTCTGAAAATGGCTACATTCAAATCAATGGTAAAAGAGCATATCCGCTTTCTCTTAAATATGCAGGCAAGAGGCTTTACGTACATCTTTTGGGGTGCTTACAGGATGGAGCCGATCTGCAGCAATAAGAATGACTAAGCAGAAGTTCCTGTGGAAGGTAAATGCATAAAAGTTTGCATGGAGGTGATTCCGATGCAGGATAAAAGTGAATCCTTAAAAACAAAGTCAGCCAAACAATTTTAACACTAAGTCCGGAAAATCTTATAGGTTGGAGTATTCTGCGACCTTTTGCTATTCAGATGGACGGAGTGAAACTATTACAGGAAGCACTAGTAGATAATATACGAATTTCATCTTTTCGCAACAGGAGAAAATATGCTTATGAAAAAGTTTTTTGCAGGCTTATTGGCATCTATAATGCTTATGTCTGTTCTTTTTGTTCCTGCTTTTGCAGCATCTGCGAATACTGATACTCCAAGCTTTTCCTTGATGCCCTATAATCAGGCCGAAAAGGATTATGAGCTCCAAGACACTGCAACGGAAGACACTGTCACATTTCGAATCTATCCGGATAAACAGCAATCTGAAAGAACTGTAGCGGCATATATCAATGTGAGCTTAAAAGGTGGAAATAAAGCCATTACCGCTTCGGTGTGGAAAGTCGGCGAGATAGGAAATCATAACCTGACTATAACACTATATCATGGAAATACACCAACATCTCTAACTACTAATAACGACTTAAAAAAGACCACAAATAATGTAGGAACCATTGGAAATCCCACTAGTGTATCGAGTCCAGTCACAAAAACGCAATTTTGGAAAGCTCACGTAGAAGGTTATATGACACTCTACGGAGAGCGAAAAAATGTCAATTATGATACATATATTTTCTTACATAATAAATTAGGAAATAGATACCCATCTTATACGGATTCTCGTTCTAAAAAAAGTGTGACTGTTCCAGAATCAGCAGTTTGGCCGGTTGTTGCAGCAGCCAACAGAGATTCCTGGACAACATCTCAGAGAACTCAATATCGGACGTGGTACGAAAAAACTTATAACCATGGAAATTCGATGGATTGGACAGATATTCAAATTCATCATATAAAGCCCTTGAAATATGGTGGGAAAAGTGTGAATAGCAATTTGATTCCCCTTCCAAAAGCAACTCACACTCAATTTACTACATGGTGGGCACAATATTAAAAAGAGGTAGCCTGGAATGAATGGTTTAGATAAAGTTATAGAGCATCTGAATCATGCGCATTTAGATGCTCTATTAAATCCACCAACCGATGATATGATATTGGAACATTTAAAAAAAGAAATGGGACATATTCCAGCTGATTATATTGAATTTCTGAAGCGATGTAATGGACTGACGCTCTATCACAGCGGAGACTATTGTTTATTTGATGCTCAGGAAATTCTTTCGTTCCATTTTAGTAATGATAACTTATTATGTCGGTCGGCATGGAAAATTGGATATTGGATGGGATATGATATTGTCATTAACGTGGATGACATAGAAAAAGAGTATCTTTATGCGGGGGACTGTTGCTCAACAGATGAATTTGTATGTGTTGGAAATATACTGAATTTCATTGAAGAAATTGTTAAAAATGGAGGTGATCCTTACTGGACAATCGACGAAAATCAGTACAGAGATTTTTCAAAAAAATAATTTCAAAGTCAAATACTTTCGCCAGTTGATCCGATACCGGACGGAAGATGGTATTGCCCGGATTGTGGGAACTTAAATGATTCTTACGAACTTTTGCAAAAACTGTGGAAAAGTCCGATAACTACTAACAAACCAGCAGCCCTCTATTTGCAACGACTGCAAGTAGAGGGCTGCTATTTTGCTTTGGATATTTTAATTAAATGTTAGTCTTTTAGTCTGCCGTGATTGCAGCCAAGTGAGAGATAATGCTCAATCTCACTACTCAGCACAAGCTGGACGTACTCCAAGGGCTTGTTGTATAGTAGCCAGTCCAGTTCTGCCCGCTGTGCCGGAGTGTTGCCGTACTCGTCCTCAATGGCGATACAATCAATGGAAAGGGTAGTGCCATCTGCGAACCGGGCTTCCACCCGGTTGGTGTCCATATTGTAGCGGCAGGAAAGCAGTTTGTTCATGCGAAAACCTCCTGTATGTATTCGTTGTTCAAATCCAGTTGGTCGTGTCCCTGCTCGTGTGAATTTAGGGCAACTGAATTCATCACGAGTAATTATGGCACATCGCGCCCCAGCTTTTGATAGGTGGTGCCATAGCTGGGACTGTTGCCGCGGGTGTCGGAGGTGTTGTACTGGTCAATGGTCTCCTTGCCCAGCATCTCCGACAACTCTTTCAGGGTGGAAGGCTCTGACCCGCCCAGGAAGATCTGGCTATCCATGTTGCCGATGATGGTATCTGCATTGTCCTTGTAGAGGGCTTTCAGCTGGCTGCGGGCCTGCAAAACCAGGCAGGCCGAGATCTCCCGGCTGCGGATGGTGGCCGCCAGTTTTTCAAGGTTTGGGATCTGCCCGATGTTGGCGCACTCGTCAATCAGGCAGCGCACATGGATCGGAAGCCTGCCGCCATACACGTCATCTGCCTTGTCGCAGAGCAGGTTGAACAGCTGGGTGTATACCATGCTGATGAGGAAATTAAAGGTGGAATCCGTATCCGACATAATGAGGAACAGTACGGTTTTCCGGTCTCCCAGCGTATCCAGTTCCAGCTCGTCGTAGGCGGTGATCTCCCGCAGCTCCTGGATGTCAAAGGGGGCCAGCCGTGCGCCGCAGGAAATGAGGATGCTTTTGGCGGTCTTTCCCGCTGCCAGCTTGTAAAGCCTATATTGCCGTCCGGCAAAGGAATTCGGGTTCCTTTTCTCCAGCTGCTCAAACAGCAGGTCCACCGGGTTCTGGTAGCTTTCGTCCTCCTCCGATACCTGCATGGTGTTCAGCATCTCCAGCAGCGTGGCAAAGTTTTGTTCCTCTGTTGGGGCTTCCTCGTGCAGATAGGCGATCAGGGCGACCAGTAAGAGCCGCTCTGCCTTGTCCCAGAACGGGTCCCCGCCCTGCCCCTCGCCTTTGGTGTTGGTCATCAGGGCCGTGACCAGCTTCAGAATATCCTTCTCGCTGTGGACGTAGGCAAGGGGATTGTAGTGCATCGACTTTTTGAAGTTGATGGTGTTGAATACCTTGATGCGATAGCCTTTCTGCACAAAGGCGTTGCCTACCTCCAAAATGGTGGTGCCCTTCGGGAGTGTTCTGTCAAGATAGATGAAGGGAATATCTCGGCAATTTTGTATTAAAAATTTGCTGACTTCACATCGTCCTTCATCAATCGCTTCATTTTGTCCTCCAGCGTGTCCTTTGCGGTCTGGCTGAAATGAACGCCCACCACATAGGTGGTGTTTCCCAGCTTCATGTTGAATGTGCCTGCCGGATTTGCCGGTGGCACCTTTTCTTTGTCTACTGCCTGTTCCATGTGCGACACCTCCTGTAAAAAAGCCCGACAAAGGAAAGGCTGACAACGAAGTCCTGACAACGGACATCAGAAAACCTTAAAACTCTGTCGGGCAGATGCTCTATTTTCTTTTTCTTCTTTTTTTATAAAAGTCGGTTGTCATGGTTGTCAGTAGAGAGAAAACGCCCGTCAAATCAGGGGTTTTCAGACTTTCGCCCGACAACCAGACCGACAACCGGCTCGACAACAAAACGGCAACCGGCACTGATTTTTTACTTTAGCCACTCAGGGGGAAGTTCCAGCTGCTCCACTTCCTCCGGCGTCAATTCCTGAAAATCTCCGCCTCCGTTGTCGGGCTGGATGCGCTCCCAGCCTTTCTGCCGCCCATAGGGGCTGCGGAAGTACCGTGGATTGGAAAATGCCCTCCAACCGGTCACGCTGTTGTTCATAATGTCGTTGATCTCCCGGATTTCCCATTGCTTCGGCTCGTCAAAGCTGTGTCCCAGGGCTTCCCGGAACAGCTGCTTGGAGCAGACCATGTTATCCGAACAATTTTCCAGATACTCAATGATTTGTCCGGCTTTGGTATCCTCCGGCATGAAGTCACGCTGGTGGACTTTCAGATACTCGTTCATTGCCGGGCTGAACCTGAGCTTGAAGTTTCCGCTGCGGTAAATCTCCATTGCTTCTGCCCACACCTGTTTGAGATACTCCCTTGCTGCCGGTTCATCGTCCAGAATGTGGATTTCTGCCAGCTCTGGATGTACCATGACCGGCACAAAACGGCGGTTGCCGGTGCGGTCAAGGGGCAGGAAGTCCAGCGTGTTGGAAGTGCCGCAGAACACACACTGCCGTTTTCGGTCAGCCGGGTGGGTTTCGTATGGCACTTTATAGGTTTCCTTCTGGCGGCTGAGAAAGGATTTGATTTCCTCAATGCTCTTGGCATTGGCGGTGGCAATCATCTCCGACATCTCGATCAGCCAGTGTCCCTGCATCTTGCGGTACACATTTTCATCGTCCAACTTTTTCAGGTCATCGGAAAACCAGTCATCCTGAACTGCCAGCAGCCGAAAGAACGAGGACTTTCCAGCTCCCTGGCCGCCCACCAGACAGAGCATGATTTCAAATTTACAGCCGGGACGGAACGCCCGTGAGATTGCTCCCAGCAGGAACAACCGCATGGCTTCACAGGTGTAATCATCGGCATCAGCTCCCAGAAACCGGTGCAGACAATAGCGGATGCGCTCCGTACCGTCCCACTGCAAAGCATTGAGAAAATCCCGGACAGGGTGATAGCGGTTTTCGTTGGCAATCACCATCACGGCATCCTGTATCTTTTTCTCAATGGTCAGTCCATAGTTTTCCTCAAAATACAAGAGCAGATATTTGATGTCCACATCGGTCAGGGTCGGGCTGTCCCGATACCAGCCGAGGGGCTTCACAATATCCACTCGTTCTGTCAGCAGATTTTTTCGGATAGCTCCTTTCAGCAGAGGGTCAAGCTGAAACACTCGTTTATAGTTGGCTGCGGCATTGGATACTTTACCTTTCTCGGTCTGTTCCAGGCTGCTTCTGACCTGTTCCACGGTGCAGAGTTCCGGCTGCTGTCCATTCTGCAATTCGCTGCTCAAGTTTCATCACCTCTTTTCCTTGCTGTGCTACAAGCTCCCGGCGTTCTTCCGGCGATCCGTCCAGAAAACTATCCAGCAGATACTCTGTGTAGGATTTCCTTTGCAGGGCTTCCACAAAGAGCGGATGCAGGTCATCCTCCGGCGTTTGCGGGGCATACTGCTGTTCCCATTTCTGGAGAAGGTGGAAGTATTCGCATAAGACCTTGTAGCAGTGCATTTCTTCCTGCCTGTATTTCTGCTCCGGGGTAGGTTTCCTGATATGGGGTTTGACGGTCGGCTTCTGCCCGTTGTCATAGGCAATCTCAAAATCATCAGCCAACTTCATGGCGGCTTCCTTGCTGGGCAGCTGAAACAGCCGGGAAACAAAATCCACTGCATCCCCATCAGCCTGACAGCCAAAGCAGTGAAAACGCCTGTCCAGTTTCATGCTGGGGTTTTTGTCGTTGTGAAAAGGGCAGACCGCCATGCCATTTCTGCTGACAGTGATGCCGTACAGCTCCGCTGCCTGTCTGGTGGTCACATTCTGTTTGACCGCTTCAAATACATTCAAAATTCCACCTCCTGACAAAACAAAAGGCACCTGATTTCTTTTGAAAATCAGATGCCTTACCGTTCCATATTCTGTTTTTTCTCCTTCCGGTGCTGCTCGTCCTTTTTTCTGGATTCCTTCCGATAATCCTGAATCTGTTCGGTGACAGAATGCTTCGGCTCCGGCTTCTTTTTTACCTCTGCCTGTTCCGGGGCGAGTACCTTGCTGACCCAGTAACGGATTTCTTTCAGCGGCTTCAATTCCTCCTGCACTGCCGCCAGCTGCCCGGTATATTCTGCGTGAGAAGTTTGCAGCTGTTCATACTCCGCTTGCAGGGCTTCCAGATCAACATTCAAGTCAACACCATGCTTTTTCAAGAAGCGGTACGCCTTGTTGTATGCGTCCAGCTCGTCCCGGTGGCTCTCCGCATAGATGGACTGTGCCGTTTTCCAACCAATCCGCACATACTTGTCGTGGACGGCTTGATGCTGCTGGCAATCGGCAACGGCGTTCTGAATGCCGGTAATCACCTTCATGCGGCGCTCGGCTGTCCTCATGCTGGTGCGGATACCGTTGGACTTCTGCTTCACTTCCTCCAATGCGCTGTCCAGCTTTTCCAGCGTAAAAATCTCATGCTCTTTCAGATAGTTTGTGGCGGTCACAAACGATTTCAAATCCTTGCTCGTTCCTTTTTGCTGTCCATACCTTGACCAGTCCCGGCGCTCCGCCTTACGCAGATTGAGATAGTCCCGCAGCAGATTGATCAGGTCGTGAGAGGTGTCCCGTGGCGTTTTCTCTGCCAGCAGTTCCTGTCTGGCTTTCAGAATGTCGCTGAGCCAGTCACGCAGATTCTGAATGGTGCTGCGGATGGCGGTCATCATGCGGTTAGCGGCTTTGATGTCCCGGTTCAGATTGCCGATGTTGGTCTGGATGCCACGGCGCTCCATCTGGGTAACAGCAGCGCCCATGTGGACGGTGGGGATGATGTCCAGCCCCTGCTTCTCATAGGAGCGAAGGTCAACACGGACGGGACTGTTTACCATCTCCAGATAACGGTTCTGTACTGTTTCCCAGCCGGTGCGCCATTCCTGTCCATGAGATTGTTCGTTCCAGTCAACGGTGTCCTCCTTGTGGCTTTTCCATCTGCCAGACGGGAGCCGGATGCGCTCTCCATTCTCGTCAAGGTCATAAACCTTTCTGGCTTTGGGGAGCCAGCGCCCTTGTTCGTCCAGCGCCCGCATGGTCAGCATCACATGACAATGGGGGTTGTGTCCCGGCGGCTTGGGGTCGTGGATGGCAAAATCTACAATCATACCCTTGGAGACAAAAAACTGATTGCAGTAGTCCTGCACCATCTGCGGATACAGTTCCTTCGGCACTTCTCTGGGCAGCGCCAACTCAAACCGCCGGGCAAGCTGGGAGTTCCATTGGCTCTCCACGGATTCCACCGAGTTCCAAAGCTGTTCCCGGTCAGCGTATGACCGTGGGGCATGGGATGGCAGCATGACTTCTGTGTAAACCACACCTTTCTTTCTGCGGTAGTCTTTGTGCTTCTGGTCGTACTCGGAGAACAGGTTCTCGCCGCTCTGGTAGGCAGCTCCGGCAACAGCCGACTGCCGTTTACTTCGCTTCGTGATTTTGATTTCAAAATGAGGGTTTGCCACTTCATCATCTCCTTTGGCAAAACAAAAGACCGTCTGCAAAGCTGCAAGCGGTCAGGTCATCGGGTTCTATTCCTGTTGTTCGGAAATTCCTGTCCGGCAGGGATTTTCGGACAGCAGGGGGCAAAGGGGTAGCTGGCTTTAGCCAGCGCAGGGGAAGTGCAGCTTCCACTGGATGATTGAAGCAGAGGATTTATCCTGTGCGGAAGTCATCAGCTCCCTGCAAGGGGCTTTCGGCTGAACGCAATGCACCACCTTTAGGCGGTGTATAATTGCGCCCTTGTTAAAACAAGGGATTCTCGCTGCCGCCCGTTGCCAGCGTTTTTCTCCGCTCCTCAATCAGCCTGTCCAGCTTTCTTTGTGCGGCTTCACCGTGAAAGAGGAAGGTCAGCAGCTCCATCACATCGTCATCGGTCAGCAAAGTAGGCTCACGCAGAAACTTCTCCAGCATCCCTGCACGAGTACAAAGCCGGTGGGTTCTCTCGCTCCGTGTCAGGCGTTTCCGCTCATGCTCCAGCTGCTTCTCTCTGTGCTGGGCGGCAATCAGCTTTTTCTCGGCTGCGGTTTTCTGGCGATTCAGCTTTTCCAGTTTTTCATTCATGGGGTCATGCTCCTTTCTGAATAATGGGCAAAACAAAAGCGACCAACTTTTTACGGTTGATCGCCTTTGGCTTGGTCACTATTCTACTGGTTAGCTTTTTAGCTCATCTCTGTTTTCTTCACAATGTTTTTCAACTTCTTTCAACCATGTTTCGTACCAATACCATGTTTTTGATATTAGTACACCATAATTGAACTTTGGGTTTTTAGCATTTCGGGACTTCCACAGTTCTGTATGCTTATTGATGGAAAATTTATCGTATCCTTTTTCTTTCATCAAGGCAACAATTTCGCTGGGGAGATACTTTCGTTTCTCCGTTTCCTTCAAAACTGCGTATGTTTTTTCTATTCCCTCTGCCAGTGGAGAGTCACTCTTTATAAACTCAACAACTTGGTCGGCTTGCCCTTTTCTTTTCGCATTTATAGGAACAAAGAGCACACGATACGCATAGCGTGAACTTGATAGGGCTTCATCTGAAAGAACATCTTCAAAAGCCACAACAAAATTTTTGACATTGGATGTAATGTGAGGGTTTTTGTATAGCGTGTCGTGTTGCTCTGGTGTTAAAGGGGAGAACTGGATGGCAAGTGACAATTCTTTGCTAAGATTATACTTCTCTCCGAATAATTTGCAAATGTAAAAATCAAAGTTTAATGCACATGCCTGCAATTTTGCACTTAAAAACTCGTCAATCCGATCTGTCATCTGATGCTCAATTTCATGGCGAACGCCTATAAGAAAGCGCAAATTCGTAGCTGTATCGCTATCTAAGGGGCATTTTGTTTCATTAAGGCATCGTTCAAGCTCCCAATGCTTATAGGCACCATACTTTGTTTTGTCGTAAACTTTCTTTTTACCTGCATTACGATAATAACGGTAATCAATTCCAATGCTTCTATAATAGGCATGAAGCAAGTAAGTCCATCCAATCACGGACAGTGTAATAAACGATTCGGCTTTGAAGGTGACTTGTGGATTATTATACAGCTGAACCGCTGCAAGCATTGCTTCACGAGCTTTTTTTACCAACTCGGTTTTTACGGATTTGACTCTCCTAATCCTGGACATACTGCACCCCCGTTTTCCGAATCAAGGTACCGGACTTTTCACGATTGGCCGTTTTTTGCGTGAATCTTATTTGGTATTATTTTGTTAATTGAGCAAAAAGATCTTTTCCCAAAATTCGCAAAGAAGTTCTTGCAACATCTAACATAACATTAATCATATCTTCATCTGACCAATGGCTACCATCTTTTGATGTGTAAATTGATGCAGCCTGAAGCATTATGTTCAAACCATTGTATGCCACAAACTTGTTCTCACAAAGATTAGTGTTTATAGGCATCCCATAGTTTGCAGCAGTTAATCTATCAAGTCGGTTCAATGTACCATTATTATAAGTCAGTGTATATTGGCTTCCGTCAGGTCTTGTCACTGTTACGTCTTGAGTCAAAAAATTGGAGCCTTCCAAAAATAAAATGTACGGAAAGTGGGATTCAGCCAACATGAAATTAGCAATCTCATCAATGTTCTTATGTGCCCTTTCAATAGCATTGCCCGCAGCCATAAGAACTTGGTTGTTGTGTTTTCCCACAAGTTTACCAGCCTTGATGTTTTCGATGTCTTTGCCCTGATACTTTGCCTCAGAAACAACGACAACTCTCCAATGGCCAAAGTCATCCAAAACCTCAATTAAACCCCCATCAGGTCGAATTTCAGCGTTTGGAAGAAATAGTGTCTGTCCGAGTTCTTTATCAATTTTTTGCAACGATTCATTGATTTCCTTTTTAGAGATACTTCTTCTATACCGAAACTTCAGTTTAGGAAACTCTGCTTCCAATCGTTTCTTTGTTTGTGTTGAAGTATTATAAACTTCGTAATCATGATTTTTAGCGTCATCATTGAATATTCCTATAACGCCGTCTGTTTCCTTTTGCTGTGTTGTCAGTCTATCGGATTGCAGTTTTCCTTTCATTATGTCATTCCCCAATCTCTTCAAAAAAAGTTTTTACATCTTCTACAGGCTGATAATTAACGTTTTCTCCAAGCTCTTTCATCAAAGCAAGGTGCTTGGAGAAGTAGTCAATGCTCGTATCACTGCTATCACACATTAGACAGTGCCGACCTTCTTTTATGCAAACTCTGCCCGTTGTTCCACTCCCTGCAAAAAAATCCAAGACAACGGACCCAGGATAAGACAATGCTTTCACAAACCTGTCGATTATTTCAACTGGCTTTTGAGTCGGGTGCCCTACACGCTCTTTACTGTTGCCGTTTAACCGACCAATTTCCCATACATTAGTTGGATTTTTCCCCTTCATAGTATTTTCAGGGTTTAATCTCTTGTCCTTCAACGCACTTTTTAGCTGTTCCTCCGAATACGGAACTCTTACCGTATCAAGATCAAAATAATAATCGTTTGATTTCGTCAGCCAAATGACTTCTTCATGTCTATTTGCAAAATATCGATGTGCCGACATTCCGTTTTTATAATACCAAATGATTGTATTTATTAGTTTGAATTTGCTGCGAGTTCTCACATGATGAATAATATCAATCAAATCACCAGATTTTACATCCCTGAATTGTATACCACCAAATATTACCAGACTCCCTGATTTTGATAATACTCGATACGCTTCATCCAACCACTTGGCGGCCCATTCGATATAATTATCATAAATATCCCAACCGGCAAGCTCCAGATTGTAGGGAGGATCAATGCAAATCAGTTGTACTGATTCATCCGGAATTTCTTTTAGAAAATCAAGGCAATCCGTTATTTTCAAACAAATTAGTGAACGATCTGGTCTCTCAAAGTCCTGTTCTGTTTTATTTTTTAACGTGTTGTCTTTTCGCATTCTATTAAGTGACATTAACGCATGATTGTGATGTGATTTGTTGTGAATTGCCATGTAGTTTAATCCTTCCACTCGTTTTTTAAGCCAATAAAATCTATTGCCTTTCCTTTGCAAAAGTTTTCAAGGCTCTTCATTGCTCTGTATGTTGGCAATGTCTTTCCGTTCTCCCACCTATTTACAGTTGAGAAAGACACACCAAGGGCATTCGCAAAATCAGATTGACTCATCAAACTTTGTTGCCGAATGTTCTTGATCTGCTCAGATACCGACATCACCTTTCCCCCTTTGCAAAAATATAGCATTATTATAGCATATTCGATACATCTACACAACCTAAAAAGGCAGTTGTATATCCGATAATATATCTTCCTTTTCTATACACATTATCTGCTTTTGCCTATGGTTGCGGTCAGAACATCGGGTCTGCACCCGATGTTCTGACCGCAAAAAGCCCCTTATCGCTACATTACTTTGTCTTGCCGCTGAAACCTTTTTGCCGGGCGTACTGGCTGGCTTTCTGCCTGCGTTCCTCGCTGTATGGGGGCTGCAAGCGGATGGACAGCCGGGACTTGTCGATCAGGTAGGACACGCCGCCCAGATGCTCCGGCTTTTCCAACTGGCACAGGTCAGGATACTTTTTGCTGAATGCAGCCAGCCTCTTTTTCAAACCGGCATTGTAGGTGTAGATGCTGGCAGTGCTTTCTCCCTCGTTGAACAGGATGATGGTTTCTTTCTCAATCTTCGTCAATCTCGTCATTGTCAACCTCCATGCTGTCGCCCACGATGCGATTCAAAATAGCCTTGTGCCGGTAATAGGCTTCCATCTCCAGCTTCATATTGTAGAAGAAGCAGCGATACCACTTTTCTACGCCCTCGCTGTCCAGCTTGTCAGCCATAGCTTCCACGACTTTCTTTCCGGCAGGGTCGGGAATCAGGTCTGCCACCTGATACAGACGATCCACCGTTGCTTCACGGTTGGGGCAGCCAAAGACAAACAGGATTTTCTTTTCACCAATGCTCATTTTCATAAAATAGTCCTCCTTGAAGTTGATAAAAATAAAAGCGGCAGATAGTTCCCATAGGAATACCTGTCGCTTTGTGAACGATATGAAATTGTCGGGTCAGGACTTGATAAAATCACGCAGTCCGTAGTTTATGTCTACAATTCTTTCAATCAGCCATTCCGCTATCTGGGGGATGATGAAGATTGCAAAGCTGACTGCCAGCATTTTCAATGCTTCCATGCCGGTACACACTCCAAACATCAGCCCGGCAAGTGTAATCATGAAGATTATTCCTGCCAGCAGGTCAAAAAGGATAGCAGAAAAGGAAGTCAGAAAGATTGCCACCCATTGAATCAGGGTCACAGCTATTATTAGCGGCAATGCCAACAGCTTTATCAGAAACATGGCTATTTCTCCCCATTGACCTGTTCATAGGCTTCATGCTGAACAATCAGCCCAGCGGAAAAGCCGTATTTGAAGTGGCTTTCGCTTTCTTCACATTGGGCGATTGCTGTCTGCGCCCGGAGTTCCTTCACCAGCTCAT
>OHJQ01000972.1_pt1 | contig 16715 bp, 9 predicted proteins | sample 1568601 | NCBI WGS metagenome assembly OHJQ01 (sample SAMEA3879599, study PRJEB24766) | human gut metagenome | biome: human-associated habitat; feature: feces | place: USA | collected 1985/1987 | reverse complement strand
CATGTTTGATTCCGTCTGGAATGATGAAGAAAAACTCACAGATGTTACAGAAGAAGTTATCGATATGATTTCTTCTGTATACCAGGAAAACTCACCGGAACTGATTTATTTCATGTCTCTGTACAATATCTTCAGTGAATTCTTAGAAGATATTTCAGAGGATGTATTACCAAACGAAGCAACTGGTTTTAAGGACAGCGTAATCTGGAATAAGCTGTTCAACTTCCAGAAAGATGCTGCTCTTGCGATTATCAATAAATTGGAGCAATACAACGGCTGCATTCTTGCAGACAGCGTTGGTCTCGGTAAAACATTTACGGCACTTGCTGTCATCAAGTATTACGAAGGCCGCAACAAAAATGTTCTCGTACTTTGTCCGAAAAAGCTGTCCGAGAACTGGATGACCTACCGTGGCAATCTGATTAATAACCCACTAGCCGCAGACCGGCTCCGCTATGACATTCTGTACCATACGGACCTTTCTCGTGACAGCGGAAACACGGTCATTGGATTGCCAATTGATCGAATCAACTGGGGAAATTATGACCTTGTCGTCATAGATGAAAGCCATAACTTCCGAAATGGTAATGGCACCAACAGTAAAGGTGGCGAAAAAGAGAATCGCTATATGCGATTGATGAACAGAGTCATCAAACCAGGTGTCAAGACAAAGGTACTCATGCTTTCCGCAACACCAGTAAATAACCGCTTCTACGATCTTCGTAATCAGCTGGCCCTTGCCTATGAAGGTGATCCATCTGAATTTAACGAAAAGCTGAACATCAAATCGGATATCGATACGATTTTCCGGCAAGCGCAGAAAGTATATAACGCGTGGTGCAAGCTGCCTGAGAAAGAGCGTACCACAGCTACTCTACTCTCCCAGCTTGATTTTGATTTCTTTGAAGTACTGGATAGCGTAACCATTGCGCGTTCCAGAAAACATATACAAACCTATTATGATGTTGCAGACATTGGAAACTTTCCAAAGAGAAACAAACCAATCTCTCTTCGTCCGAAACTAACAACACGACCAAATGCTATCAACTATAAAGAAGTATATGAACTCCTTTCGAAACTGCACCTGACCATTTATACGCCAACCGCATTCATTCAGCCAAGCAAGCTTCAAAAATACCTAAGCGAAGATGAAACGGAGAAATTCCGTAGTGGCCGTGAACTTGGTATCCAGCGGTTGATGAGCATCAATCTGTTAAAACGTATGGAAAGCTCTGTACATTCTTTCCTGCTGACTGTAAAGCGTATCTACGACTATCTGTATGATACCTCAAACGCAATTGATGATTTCATCGCTACCGGCGCTAACAACCTGAACGAAATGCCTGACCTGTCCAGTGAAGCAGACGAATTCGACTACGATGATCAAAATACGGATTTTTTCAATGTTGGCAAAAAAGTCAAGATTGACCTGCGTGATATGGACTATATTTCGTGGAAACGCGAAATGGATGAGGATATTGATAACCTGCAGCTCCTGATTCTAATGATTGAAGACATCACCCCAGAGTATGACTTCAAACTGAATGAGCTGATTCGCATTATCCGTGAAAAGGCTACGGCTCCGATCAATCTGGGCAATAAAAAAATATTGATTTTCACTGCCTTTTCAGATACCGCTGAATATCTCTACGAGAACATCAGTGGTATGGCACTGAAGGAATTAGGACTGCACACTGCCCTTGTCACTGGCTCTGTAGATGGTAAAACAACCATTCCGAAATTCAAGCCTGATATGAACCATGTGCTTGCATGCTTCTCTCCGAAGTCAAAGGACCGAGATGTTCTATATCCAAAGGACAAAACAGATATTGATATTCTCATTGCTACAGACTGTATTTCAGAAGGTCAGAACCTGCAGGACTGCGATTATTGCGTAAACTACGATATCCACTGGAACCCAGTGCGTATCATTCAGCGTTTCGGACGAATTGATCGTATCGGCAGTAAAAATGCCGTGATACAACTTGTGAACTTCTGGCCGGATCTGGATCTCGACGAATACATCAACCTGAAATCAAGAGTGGAAACACGAATGCGCATTTCCGTCATGACTTCCACCGGTGATGATGATCTCATCAACCAGGAAGAAAAAGGCGACCTGGAATATCGTCGTAGCCAGCTCAAGAAGCTGCAGGAAGAAGTCGTGGATCTGGAAGACATGACAAATGGCATTTCCATCATGGACCTTGGATTAAATGAATTCCGTATGGATCTGCTCTCCTACATGAAAACGCATAAAGATATTGACCACACGCCTTTTGGCATTCATGCGGTCGTCAAGGGAGACAAGCCTGGAGTTATCTTTGTTTTAAAGAATGTAAATGAGCACATCAACATTGAAAACCAGAATCGACTTCACCCATTCTATCTGGTCTATGTCGGTATGGATGGCGAAGTGATTACCAATCATCTACAACCGAAGGATACCCTGGATATGATGAGGCACCTGGCGCAAGGAAAAACAGACCCAGATATGAATCTGTGCGAACAGTTCAATAAGGCCACAGACAATGGCAAGGATATGGGAAAAATCTCTCAGCTACTGGAAGATGCCATCATGACCATCATCGATGCAAAAGATGAAAGTGATATCGATAGCTTCTTTGGGGGCGGGCAGACCACTTTCCTATCCGGCGGGTTTTCCGGCCTGGATGACTTCGAACTAATATGTTTTATGGTGGTGATAAAATGATTGAGTTCCCTACTGCTACAGCAGTACACAGACGTTTGCCAAAGGAGGCATTTTATAAGCACTTACCGCTGACAAAGATACTGAAAGAAAAATTTGTATCCGACGTAGACCGCATCGTGGTTGAAAACAGTTTTACCAAAGAAAATCTGAACCTTGCCTCGAATGCTGAAATAAAAGAGATCATGCTACTATCCATCTCCCTGAAGAGCCAGGAATTTGATGGTAAAGTCATTGAAGCAATCGCCCGGCAAAATCCTCATAAGCTGGTATTTCTACTGAGCTTTGAAAATCAACAACAGCTGGCCGTTTATCACAATAAACTCTACCGCACCTTATGGATGAAGCATGATGAAATAGCATTAAAATTACAAGGCTATTCTTTGGATGAAATATGGGATTCTTTCATAGAGCAGATTGCTCTGTACGAAGAACGTGCCGAACAGACAGATGCTCTTTCCATAGAGGATCGCCTTGCAATACAGGATCAGATACTAAAATTGGAAAAACAGATCGACAAAACAGAAAATGCGATGTGGAAGGAACAACAGCCAAAGAAGAAATTTGAACTACACACTCGCCTTCGTGAATATCAAAAAAAGCTGGAGGATTTGAAACATGGAAAATCTTAAAATGCATACGCCAGATTTGGCAGACAAAAACTTTAAAAAGCTCGCTTCACTGTTTCCGAATGCAGTAACAGAAACAAAAGATGAAAATGGCAATGTCGTGCGTGCCATTGATGCAGATGTGCTGCGTCAGGAAATCTCTGCCACAGTGGTAGAAGGTCCACAGGAGCGCTACCAGTTTACATGGCCGGATAAGAAAAAGTCGGTTGTGTTGGCGAATCAGCCGATTGCAAAAACGTTACGTCTTGACCGTGAAAAATCCGTCGGTAAAGATGGCACTCCGGGACATATTGATACAGAAAATATCTATATCGAGGGCGATAATCTGGATGCGCTGAAACTGCTGCAGGAAACCTACCTTGGCAAAGTAAAGATGATCTATATCGATCCTCCTTATAACACAGGCAATGACTTTATTTACGAAGATGATTTCTCACAGGGTGCTGATGAGTATCTTGGAAATAGCGGTCAGTATGACGAAGAAGGAAATCGTCTTGTTCAGAATACAGAAAGCAATGGCCGTTTTCATACAGACTGGTTGAATATGATTTATCCAAGGCTAAGATTGGCTAAAGTTTTGCTTACAGATGATGGCGTAATCTTTATTTCAATTGACGGACACGAATATGCAGCACTATATCAATTGTGTTGTGAGATATTCAATCAGAACAACTATCTTGGTACAATAATATGGAAAAATGTTACCGATAATAATCCTTCTCAAATAGCCGAAGAACATGAATACATTCTTTGCTTTGCTAAGAATACCAATTATGTAAAATCAGTATGGAAATCATCTATCTCTTCATATAAGGATATCCTTGTTACAATTGGTGAAAAATTCAACTCACAATATGAGGATAAAGAAAAGATGCAGGCTGCATACACAAAATGGTTTAGAGATAACAAGGCACAGCTTGGTCCTTTGAATCGTTATAAGTATATCGATGCCGGAGGAGTATATACTGGTAGTCAAAGCGTTCATAACCCCGGCAGAGGTGGTTATCATTATGACGTAATCCATCCGATCACACATAAACCGTGTAAAGAGCCCTTAATGGGATATCGTTTTCCAGAAGAAACAATGAAAAAGATGCTGGAAGAAGGCAAAATTTTGTTTGGAAAAGACGAAAGCAAAATCATTGAACTAAAAGTCTATGCGAAAGAATTTCTTGATAAACTTTCCAGCGTATTTGAATTCGATGGCAGAATAGGAGCATATGATCTTAAAACGCTGTTTGGAGAGAAGCCCATTTTTTCAAATCCTAAACCAGTAGAAGTTCTTTCTCGTCTAATATCATTTATCGTTTCTGAAAATGATATTATTCTCGACTTCTTTTCAGGTAGTGCTTCAATTGCAGAAGCTGTAATGGTTCATAATTCGCTTCAGAAACAAAGCATAAAATACATTTGCGTGCAATTTCCAGAAGATCTTGATGTTGCGATCAAAACTGCCACTAATAAAAGCAAAGAAACGATGACAAATGCAATAAAACTTCTTGAGGGACTCGGAAAGCCGCATAATATTTGCGAAATTGGCGAAGAGCGTATCCGTCGTGCTGGAAAGAAGATCAAGGAAGAAAGTCCGCTTACCACTACTGATCTGGATGTCGGTTTCCGTGTTTTCAAAGTAGACAGCAGCAATATGGAAGATGTCTACTATCGCCCTGCCGATTACAATCAGGGACAAATGGAACTGTTCGCAGACAATATCAAGCCGGATCGCACACCAGAAGATCTGCTTTTCCAGGTAATGCTCGACCTTGGTATTCTGCTCTCCTCTGACATTCAGGAAACAGAAATTGCGGGCAAGAAGGTGTTCTCTGTAGCTGATGGCTATCTCATTGCCTGCTTTGATAAGGATGTTACAGAAGAAACCGTCAAGGCCATTGCACAGAAGCAGCCAGTCTATGCCGTATTCCGTGACAGCAGTATGGCAAGCGACAGCGTAGCCACAAACTTTGAGCAGATCTTTGAAACCTATAGTCCGAGAACACAAAGGAAGGTGCTGTAATGGCTGAGATGAAATTCAAATTTACCATACAGCCTTACCAGACCGAGGCTGTGGAAAGCGTGGTAGGTGTATTTGCCGGTCAGCCTTTCAACGACCACTTCACCTACCGACGCGATGTTGAAATCAAGCGAGATGTGACAAACTGGATGCCTTCTGATCAAGAACTGTATATGGGTTTTGCCAACGCTAAGGTACAGCTCGATTACGGTCAGCTTTTGAATAATATCCACCGTATCCAGGCTCGCAATAATATTAAACTCTCCGATTCTCTGAAATCCGGAGGATTGGGTGTATGCTCTCTTGATGTTGAAATGGAAACCGGTACCGGTAAAACCTATGTTTACATCAAGACTATGTTTGAACTGAATAAGCTGTATGGTTGGAGCAAGTTCATCGTAGTAGTTCCAAGTATTGCGATCCGTGAAGGCGTACAGAAGAGCTTTGAAACCATGCAGGAGCACTTCATGGAGTATTATGGAAAGAAGGCTCGCTTCTTTGTTTACAACTCCAAGAATCTGCCGGATATCGATAATTACAGCCAGAGCGCAGATATCAACGTCATGATCATCAATATTCAGGCATTCAATGCCCGTGGTAAAGATGCAAGGCGTATCCGTACAGAGCTGGATGATTTCGGAAGCCGCAGACCTATTGATGTAATCAAGGCAAACCGCCCTATCGTTATCTTGGATGAGCCACAGAAAATGGGCGGCACAGCCACGCAGGAAAGTCTGAAAGAGTTTAACCCGCTGTTCTGCTTGAACTATTCTGCCACCCACAAACAGCACCACGACCTTGTCTATGTGCTGGATGCTTTGGATGCATACAATAAAAAGCTGGTAAAGAAAATTGAAGTAAAGGGATTTGATATCAAGAATCTGAGAGGTACCGACAGTTACCTCTTTTTGGAAAGTATCGTCATCAGTCCAAAGAAGCCTCCTATGGCCCGCATTGAGTTCGAAGTTGGGTACAAAAAATCCATCAACCGTGAAACAAGAATTCTCGGTGTGGATGATGACCTGTTCTCCCTTTCCAAAAATATGGAGCAATATCGTGGCTATCGCATCAGTGAGATTGATCCGATTCGTGGTACTGTTACTTTTACCAATGGAGAAGTCATCCATACTGGCGAAGTCATCGGTGATGTTTCAGAAGCAGATCTGAGACGCGTGCAGATTCGCGAAACCATCCGTTCTCACTTTGAGAAGGAAAAGGAACTGTATTCTAAGGGCATTAAGACCTTGTCACTGTTCTTTATTGATGAGGTCGCTAAGTATCGTAAATACGATGAAGATGGCAATGAAATCAACTCTGAATACGGCAATATCTTTGAGCAGGAATATACAGATATTCTGAATGAATACCTGACACTGTTTAACACACCATATGAGCAGTATCTCCGCTCCATTGATGTCCATAGCACACATGCTGGTTACTTTAGCATCGACAAGAAAGGACATAAAGTAGATAGTTCTCTGAAACGTGGCAGTGATGAAAGTGACGATATTTCTGCATACGATTTGATTTTGAAAGACAAGGAACGGCTGCTCTCCTTTGAGAATCCGGTGCGTTTCATTTTCTCTCACTCCGCTCTTCGCGAAGGATGGGATAACCCTAACGTGTTCCAGATTTGTACCTTGAAGCATGGTGGCAGCTCTCCTACACAGAAGCGTCAGGAAGTAGGCCGTGGTCTTCGTCTTTGCGTAAATCAGAACGGTGAGCGTCAGGACTACGACACCCTCGGCAGTCAGGTACAGAAAATCAATCAGCTGACCGTCATCGCATCTGATGGATATAAAGACTTTGTTGCTGATCTTCAGAAAGGAATCCGTGAAGATCTCTATGATCGTCCAACCAAGGCTACTGCAGAATACTTCATCGGTAAAACGCTCAATATCGGTGGCAGCGATGTCACGGTATCTGATAAGCAAGGCCGCGACATTTATCGTTATCTGATCAAAAACGATTACATTGATGAGGATGATCACGTAACCGACAAGTATCGTGCAGACCTCGCAAACGATGCTCTTGCACCCGTCCCTGAAAGCTGTAAGGAAATCACCGATGGCGTACATGCACTCATTCAAAGCATCTTTGATGAGCACGCTCTCGATGATATGATCTCCGATGGCCATGAGACGAAGATTCAAGAGAATGCGCTGAATGATAACTTCTACAAGAAGGAGTTCCAGACGCTTTGGAATTATATTAATCACAAATATGCTTATACCGTAGAATTTGACAGTGATGAACTGATTCGAAAGGCAATCGCGCATATTGATGATAAGATGTTCGTGGCAAAGCTACAATATACCGTTACCACCGGCCAGCAACAGGACGATATGAATTCCGATGCACTGAAAAACGGAGCCAGCTTCATAGCAGAAAAAAGTAAGACGTATACCCTGGAGCGTGCAGAAGGCAGCTCCGTAAAATATGATCTGGTTGGTAAAATTGCGGAATGTGCAAAATTAACGCGTCGTTCTGCCGCAAAGATTCTGGCAGGTATCCGGCCATACACCTTTGCCATGTTTAAAAATAACCCGGAGGAATTTATCACAAAGGCTATCCGGCTGATCAACGAGCAGAAAGCAACCATGATCGTAGAGCAAATCACCTACAATCAGACCGATGGAACCTATGACAGCTCCATCTTTACAGCTGAAAAGAACACGGATTTTTCCAAGGCATATCATGCAAAGAAAAACGTGCAGGATTATGTTTTTGCTGACGGCTACGCGAAAGACGGTCAGAGTATTGAGCGCCAATTCGCTGAGAGCATGGATTTAGCCGATGAGGTTTGCGTCTATGCGAAGCTGCCGAAGGGATTCTCCATTCCAACCCCTGTCGGCAACTACTCTCCTGACTGGGCGATTGCTTTCAATAAAGGTACTGTCAAGCACATCTTCTTTATTGCGGAAACCAAAGGCACAATGGACTCATTGAATCTAAAGCCTATTGAACAGTCAAAAATCGCTTGTGCAAAAAAACTATTCAGTAATCTCTCTTCTGCTGATGTCGTTTATCATGAAGTAAACAGCTATCAGCACCTGCTGGATATTATGGACAAGCTCTAAAATCGCATAAAAAAACAATGCACACCCGCATAACGAAATATCCCGTTCATCGTTACGGAATAGATAAATCGTTATGAAGGTGTGCATTTTTAATGTTCTGCGCTCACCTACGGGGGCTGACGCTCGCTGCCGGTTTATCTTTCTGGCAAAAAAATAAGACCTCTGCACACCCCTTGGTGTCAGAAATCCCTTTGTTCTAAAGGATTTGTTTGCTGCTGCCCTTATGTATCGTTATGCAGTCCGTATCAATCACGCAACTGCCTCATCATATACTTTATTGATTTCCGTTTTTCCTACAGTTCCAAGGCGTGTGAGCAGTTCGGATACATCTGCCGGAGTAAAGAACTCTCCACCAGATTTTCCGGCATTCGATGCATACATAGTCATAAGATACTCATACGCATCCCCAAAGGCATCAATGGAATGATCTTTCACATCTCCCAGATTCATTTCGCCTACGCCATTCAGCAGTTTTACAAGTTTTTCATTACGCTTTACAACTGTAGAGCCCAGTTTATTGCTGTTTACATCATAATCATCGAACAGTCCAGCGAAGTCGCTCTCTGCCTCACTGCCTTTCGCTGATTCCTCGATATGACGTAACACACGCTCCAGTGTTTCATTTAAGTTTTCATCATTCGCAGCACTGGCACGGACATTACAGAAAAGTTCGCTCGGAAGGATAAAAAATCCTTTTTCCTCTACCAGTCCTTCTTTTGCTTCTTCTGCATCCTCATCCGGCATTTTTGCAAAGTCAAAATCGGTGTTGCCCGCATCAATCTCACCGCTGTTTATGTAATTACACAGATTTTCGGAAATATAACGATAGAACATTGTGCCAAGAACATAATTTTTAAAGTCCCAACCATCGACTGCTTCACGCTGTTCATCTGCAATCGCCCATATTGCACGGTGCAGTTCATCACGTTCCTGTTCTTTTTTTGTATCAACCATTCTCTTTTCCTCCGCTATCCTCTGGTACAAATTCCAGAATATCGTCAACGCCACAGTTCAGAACACGGCATATACTCTCTACGCTTTCGAGTGAAATATACCAATTACGTTTCAGCCGTGTGATGATATTTGCTGAGAAACTAGCCTCCTGCTGCAACCGTGCATTCGTCATATTTTTTCTATCAGTAAATGGAATAATTTTTTATAACTGACCGCTATGTCATCCCTCCATTATTTTGCCAACAGATATAAGGAAAGCATATCTCGAAAACTTGAATTTTTCAATTTGTATCACAATCTCTTCAATCCATATCATCTGATTAGATAAGATAGATATCATTCATATAAGTCTTAATACCTCAGTATCATTACATTGTCCTTTAAACACTTCCATATCTGCAAAAAGGACATCCCCCTGACCTGTAAAATCTACAGTTCCGAAATGTCCTTTTTCCCATACTTTACTATATTTTTAACACACGATGCTGCTTATCCACAATCTATATGATTCCAAAATGCCTAAATGCCTGCATAATCGCATCTTCCTTCTCTGATGTACACTGTGGCTGTCTCGCATTCTCTGATTTAGCCAGATTGAAGTTCTCACCGACATCCAGTCCACACTTCTTCTTAATCTGTGCGATATACAGTGATGAAACCTTAAGTCCTGTCTGTTCCAATACATATGCCTTTATCTGCTCATATGTCGCTTTTCCTTTGAATTCAGATAAATCCATATCCTCCAGAGAGAAGTCCACCTTCACTTTTCTGCTGTTGACCATTCCCTTGGAAAGTAAGACAACCGTCTCTATGTGCTCTGTATATGGGAAGCAGTCATATGGTGTTGCACGCTTCACTGTATATCCATGCTTTGTGAGATACTTTAAATCCCTCGCCAGTGTTTCCGGACCACATGAAACATACACCACTCTCTCCGGTGACAGCTTGACAACCGATGATAAAAATGCCTCGTCGCTGCCGGTTCTTGGAGGATCCATTATGACAACATCTGCCTTCTCACCCTTTTGTGCCATCTCGACCATGAATTTTCCGGCATCATCATTGTAGAAACGGATATTTCTGATGTCGTTTCGCTTTGCATTGGTAACTGCATCGCGGATTGCATCACGGTTTAGCTCAACTCCGATGACTTCACCTGCATTTTTCGCTGCTATGATACCTATGGTTCCGGTGCCACAGTATGCATCGATTACGCGCTCCTTGCCGGTCAGGTGTGCCTCATGAATGGCTTTTTCGTATAAAAGCTCCGTCTGTACCGGGTTCACCTGATAAAACGAGTTTGGTGAGATGCGGAAGGTGCAGCCACACAGCTTATCCTCTATGAAGCCCTTACCATAAAGTGTGATGTTTCTGTCTCCAAGCACCATGCTTGTCTTTTTATCATTCACGTTGAGCACCACTGTCGTGATATTGGGATGCTTTTTCCTGAGTGCTTTTACGAAATTATTCTTCGACGGAAGTATCGGCGATGCCAGGACAAGCACTACCATTATCTGTCCTGTTGCATAACCCTTTCTTACAAGCACATGTCTGAGAAGGCCATAGCCGGTGTCCTCATCATAGGTCTTTATTCTGAATGAGCGGAGCATATCCTTTATGTCCTTTATTATCTCATCTGACTCCTGCTCCTCTATCATACAGCTTTCGATATCCACCACATCATGTGTGTTTTTCCTGTAGGCTCCCGCCACAATCTGACCGCGCCTCGTACAGTCAAATGCTGCATGAACCTTATGACGATAATAGAGCGGATTTTTCATGCCGACAATCGGCTCCACAAAGCAAAAAGGCTTTAGCAGCTTTTTCATGTATGCCTGCTTGGTCTTTAACTGTTCCTTATATTCTACGCCCTGATAGTCGCAGCCGCCACATTTCTTCGCATACGGACATGCGTTATCGCTTTTTGCTCGGCTGCTTTTCTCCTTTAGTCTCGGCTGTCCGTTGGCTTTTTTGTATTTCTTCTCATTACACGTGGGTTTTTCCTTATAATTGCCTTGATTTCCCGCCATATCTGTACTCCTTAAAATCAGCTGTGCTGATTACTTGCCGTATGTATTATATAAATACACATGATTATCTATACAGTGCCATCCGCTTGAAGCGCCTGCTGTCACACATATATATGTCTTTCCGCTTGCTGCCTTCTCATAGCTGACCGCACAGTTGCCGGACTGATTTACAAAGCCTGTCTTTGCACCGATTACCTCGCCGCTTGTCATCCTGTCCTCTATTCGGCGCAGGAACAGATTTGATATGTTCAGGTTCTCCGGATGCTGCGGTGTTGCAGCCGTGCTATATGTATGATTTGAAAGTACCGTTTTACAAATGTCGTCCTGCATCGCTGCCTGCATGATGACCGCCATATCATAGGCTGTGCTGTAATTGTTCTCATCATATATGCCGACAGGGTTTGCAAAATGTGTGGTCTGGCCTATACCAAGCTCTGCTGCCTTCTGGTTCATCATATCGACAAATGCTTCCATGGAGCCTGCTGTATAAACCGCAAGCTGATATGCCGATTCTCCACCCGATGGCAGGATAGTTCCGTTAAACACATCGCGAAGAGGCACCTGCTCACCGTCTAAAAAGCCTGTTGTACTGCAATCATGCACATATGAATAATCTGTGGCTTCTCTTGTAATTGTAACAACCTCGTTGAGCTTGTTTTCTATCACAGCCTGCCTGTCTATTTCGGTGTTTTCATTCTCCGCTGCAGCAATTGCATTTTTCTCAGCCTGCTCTGCTGCTACAAGCACTGTCATAACCTTTGTCATGGAAGCCGGATACATTTTCTCATGAGCATTTTTCCCCGCAACAACTGTGCCGTCCTGCTCATCAATCACTACGGCATAAGAGCTCTCAAGCTCATCTCCGATTGCTGCTGTAGCATCAGACTCCTTTGGTGCAAAGAGCTCCTTTGCTTCCTCTGTCTCACTTACCTGCTCAGTCACACCGGTCACATTTTCTGTGGCCGTTCCTGTGTCTTTTGCCTTACTACTGTCTTTTTTTGTTTTATTAAAGCACGCTATACCTATTATAATCGCTATAACGACTATCACAGCCACTATTCCTACAAGCTTAATCTGTGAAGCTTCTGTATTTTGTCTGCGTCGTCTGTAATTTTTTCTGCTATTATTTCTCATATCCAATCCCTGTCTCGTTGTAACTATTCATCCCACGCACATTCGCAAAACCACACTTGAATAATCACATTTCATTTTTATACTGTAACCTATTTAGTATACTCCCTATCTGGAAGCTGTGCAATAATTATCGCAATAAACATGAGCACACATCCAAAAATTTCTCTGCCACCCAGCATCTGGCCAAGCAGAATCCATCCTGCAATCACAGAAACCACCGACTCAAGACTCATCGCCACCGATGCCACCGCCGGATTTAAGCCCTTTTGTCCGACAATATGCAGCGTATAGCCCACTCCGCTTGAGAAAATACCGGCATAGAGAATCGGAATCCATGCATCCCAGGCGCAAAGCGACTGTGCCCACTGCGCTATACCGCCTGTAGACGGTCCCATATCTGTAAAAATCATCACTATACATGAGCCAAGTCCGGTGACAAAAAACTCAATACATGAGAGTCTGACCGCATCTACCTGTGATACGAAATGGTCAATCACAAGTATCTGTATCGCAAAGCACAATGCCCCTGCCAACAGGAGCAAATCCGAGCCGCTAAGTGAAAATGTCCCATTCATGCACAGAAAATACATGCCTATCAGTGCAATAAATACACCTATCCATATTTTGGCTCCACATTTTCTTTTGAGGAAAATCCCAAGTATAGGCACCATAAGTATATATGTAGCTGTAAGAAATCCTGCCTTGCCGGATTCTGCGCCCATGCTGATTCCAAGCTGCTGCAGGTTGCTCGCAAAGAAAAGTGCTATTCCACAGCAGCTTCCGGCTATCCAAAGCTCTTTCTTTTGCTTTTTGCTTTCAGGTCTGTTTACCGTCAGCTCTTTCTTATCCAGTATTTTTATGACCGGCAGAAGGCAGAGCGCACCAATAAGGAAGCGGATGCCGTTGAATGAAAATGCTCCAACTGCATCCCCTCCCTTTGACTGCGCTACAAAGGCTATTCCCCAGACTATATCTGCCAAAAACAAAATAAAGACATGTCTTGTCTTTGAGGCTGTATTCATTATAATAGTTCCTCCGTGTTATTAAAATCAGAGATATTATATCACCGTCTACCTTAAATTGCATACTTAAATATGCTGTTACATTTCGTTTGTATATAAAATTATACAAAAAACAGGCGGCAAACACCCTCTTTGGGTATTCGCCGCCTGTCTTTATATCTTATTGCGTAACACTATTATTTACGCTATTCTTCCAGCTTAAAATGCTTTATCTCTCCGTTTCCTGCCACATAGAAATCATTATCCTTATAAATGCCTCTGTAGCCTTCTGTATTTTTATAGGTCAGTGCCTGCTGCTCCAAAAGACTAAAGCCGTTTTCACTGTCATACGAAAACAGATAGTAGTCATTCGCAGTAAATCCTATCAGATTTTTCTCCGGGTCAGCAAGAATAGCCTTGTAGTTGTATACAAACTCATTACTCCAGCTCTCAGAACTGTCGATAAGCTTCTGGTTCACCTCAACCGGCTTTGTCGGATCACTCACGTCAAACATCGTGAGCTTTATCTTACTCTGCTGCGAGTCACCATAGCCTATTCCAAGCACGTGCGTATCATCCCACATATGCAGATACTCAGAGAATCCACTCACCTCAAGCTCTCCGAGAAGCTTTGGCGCTGTCGGGTCGGATATATCTGCCACAAAAAGAGGATCCGTCTGCCTGTATGTGATGAAATATACATATTTTCCGACAAAACGGGCTGCATAGATGCTCTCCCCACGCGCAATCTCATTTATCACACCGACCTCCTTCATATCCTTATCCAGCACATGAAGCGAATTGACAGGCTGGCTGCCGGTATTTGAGGTTGGAAGCACATACAGATACCCTCCCTGCTCATTTATTGCAAATTTATCGTTAAGATAACCATTCACTGAGGTTGTCTCCCCTGTCTCCATCACTCCGTCCTCAAACGAAATTTTGCTGATTTTGGTAAGCTCACGGCTTGCACTCCAATCGGAATGATACAGATACATGGCATTGCTTGAAACGTACACCTCGCCGCTATTATTCATAATGCATTTGGCGTCTATCGTCTTATCCGGTTTATTCACATCAAAGCTGGAAACGACTGTGCCTGAATATGTATCCTCTCCTATATAGAAGCAGTCATAGCTTATCACTTTGCCATTTACCTGTGGCACCCATTTCTCCAGATTATCCTCCTGCAGCGCCACATTTTTATTCATATCGGAGGTCTTTATATATGTGTCCGAAAAAACATATACCGTATCGCCGATTTTGCGCGATGTATTGTAAAATCCATCCTGACGTGCTTTGCCTATAAGCACCGGTTTCGTCGGGTCAGCTATATCATAGCTATAGCATATAGTCTCATCCTTATCGCCCGCATGGTTTGATATGATAAGCATTTTTCCGTCACTGATATAAAGCTCCTCTACAGTATCTGACGGTACCTCAAAATCAGGACGAAACAGCGTCTCTTCCCCAGGCTTTCCCTTTGAAATATCCGTAATGGATATCTGACCATCCTCGACCATGTAAATGTACTTTCCGTCCGTCTTTACCACATCACTCTCATCAACGCCCTCTGTCATCACGTTGGTGGTTGAATACTCTGTACCGACTGCCGCCTCCTGCTTATTTGCAGACGATGCATCAGACGTAATTCCTGTTGCATCCGCACTCTCCAGCAAGTCTCCAGATGCAGTATTCCTTATGGAAGCCTCAGCTTTTTTTGCCACATCATACAATTTCCCGTAATCAGAGGCCGCTTCATAATCCCCAAGCTTTGCACCGCTCTTTATCCCTGCATAGACATTATTCTGCGCATTATTCTGTGAAATCACATTTGCAGTTTTTGTCTCCAGCTCATCTATACGGTTATTAAGCCGCACAACCTCCGTGCCTAAGACTGCAACAACAAGGACTGCCGCCACTGTGGCAAGCGCTTTTGCTGCCCGTGCAAATTTTTTGTGCTTTTTCCTGTTTTTGTCTTCTTTTCCGCCGTGATGGGTTTCATGATTTTTTACATAAATTTCATCACTGTACCCGGCCGATTCTCCGGTCGGCTGCGCTTCTTCAATTATTTGGTCATCTATGTAATTTAAACCATCAAATAAATCCTTTTTCGTCATAGATATACGCCCTCCTCATCCAGATATTTTTTAAGCTCTGCCCTTATCCGAAACAGTGTGGTCTTTACGCTGCTTTTGCTCCTGCCGCTCATATCTACCAGCTCATCAATCGCCATGCCATACCAGTAGCGTCTCACGAAAAGCACTCTCTTTTCCGTCTCCAGTCCGTTCAGAAAATCCGATAAACACCTTCCAATGTCCGACAGCTCGCCCTCGTATTTTGCATTGCTGTCTGCAAGGCACTCCTCAAGCTCATCAAGCATACAGTTCATGTTGGAATTTCTCTTTGAAGCATTATTCCAGTCAATCCTGTCGCAGACGATATTGCGGCATACCCTGTAAAGCCAGGAAAGGAAACGCATAGGGCGCTCCGGCGGTATCTTGTTCCATGCTGCTATGTATGTGTCATTTACGCATTCCAGCGCATCCTCATGTGCTACCATAGTGTCTGCAAACCGGGTAAGCTTCGCTCCGTACATCTGCGAGGTCGCACTGACAGCCTGCTGGTTGCGATCAAAATACATATCAAGTATCTGTTCCTGTGTGTACATTTTCCGCAAACCTCCCTTCTATATATTATGTAGGATTTTGTTTGGTGGGGGTTACATTTCATCATTAATTCTTTAAAATTTCCCTTATGTAAACTTTAAGCCTAGCCTCTAGGAAATAAAGCTTATAGTGCTGAATAATTGAATTGTATCATATTTCGTCTTGGATTAAATATCTTGTTTTAAAAAAGCCGTTGACTTATACACACTTAATGTGTATATTATGATTATGGAGGAGGCATTTATGAAACAAAGAGAGCTTATCAAGAAACTAGAGGCTGCCGGATTCGAATTTTCCAGACATGGCGGTAATCATGATGTATATGTTCGTGGTTCAGATATAGAACAGATTCCGAGGCATAAAGAGATCAACGAAATGCTTGCCAAAGCAATTTTACGTAAATGGGGATTATAGCATTTATAATTTATCACATATTATATATACATTAATTTATGGAGGATATTATATTATGAAACAGGTATATCCAGTTATATTTA
>OHJQ01000963.1_pt1 | contig 16825 bp, 9 predicted proteins | sample 1568601 | NCBI WGS metagenome assembly OHJQ01 (sample SAMEA3879599, study PRJEB24766) | human gut metagenome | biome: human-associated habitat; feature: feces | place: USA | collected 1985/1987 | reverse complement strand
CGAATATTAACCCTGCCGATATTGAATCGATTGATGTATTGAAAGACGGTGCTGCTTCTGCGATCTATGGTACGCGGGGTAGTAACGGGGTTATCCTGATTAATCTAAAGAAAGGGACCAAAGATGGACAGGTTCATACAACCTATAGTACTTCCGTTACTTTTAATAAAGCTAAAAAAGAACTCGACATCATGAATGCGGAAGAATACCGTGCTTATCGCACAGTGTCTAATCCGCTTTCCGATATGGGAGCTGATTCAGACTGGTTTGATGCCGTTACTCAATTGGGGGTGACTCACATGCATACATTGACATTTTCCGGCGGTAATGCGAGAACCAACTATCGGGTGACCGCCGACTATCGTAATGCCCGTGGTATTGATTTGCGTTCCGACCGTCGTGAATATGGAGCACGTGCCAATATTAACCATACAACCAAAGACGGGCTATTCACGTTCTCTGCTAATATAACTCCTCGTGTTATCGACCGGAACAAATCAGCCAATGTATATAGCAATGCTATTAAAAACAATCCGACAATGCCTATTTATGATTCGGAATCGGCTAATGGGTACTATCGTTTTCCCAGTGGAACGGAAGGTTCTAATATCGTAGAGCAATTGAATGAAGAAGAGAATGGTACGGAAATTAAGTTGCTGGAATGGAATGCTACGGCTGCCGTTAATCTGCTGCCTCTGTTTAATCCGAAGAATCCGGACATGGTATTGAAGTCGCAGGTCACTATTTCTCAATATCAAGTTGATAAATTTAACGGATGGTTTACACCGTCTACTTATGGTTCTAACGTAAATGATGGTGTCACCGGAAAAGCCAGCCGTGACTTCGACAAAAGTACGACTAACAATCTGGAATGGGTAACAAATTTCTCTACACGTATCAAGAATCATCAGATCCGTGCAATGGTGGGGTATAGCTATAATTATGGTGTAAATTCCGGAATGTCTGCTGAAAACTGGAATTTCTCTTCGGATGGATTGACGTATAATAATCTGGGTTCCGGGCTGGAAGCGGCAAAAGATGGAAAAACAATGATGGGCTCCTATAAGAATGACCATAAGTTAATCAGCTTCTTCGGACGTGTTAATTATGATTGGAAAGAGCGCTACCTGTTTACTTTCTCTTTACGCCACGAAGGGTCTTCCCGCTTTGGCGAGAATCATAAATGGGGTAATTTTCCGGCTGTATCTGTCGGTTGGCGTATCTCGGATGAGAAGTTTATGAAAGGACTTTCATGGATTGATGACTTGAAAGTACGTTATGATTATGGGGTGACAGGTAATCAGGAAATAGGAAATTATAATTCTCTGGCTACTTACCGGGCTTTCGGTTGGTATCAATACAATGGTAACCGTTTTCATGTATGGGGACCGAGCAAAAATACGAACTCGGAATTGCGCTGGGAGAAGGGATATAATCAGAATGTGGGTTTGGACTTCTCACTCTTCTCACACAAAGTGACCGGTTCATTTAACTATTTCCATCGTAAACAAAGTGATTTGCTCGGAGATTATTCTGTACCGGTACCACCTAACTTGTTCTCCACCATCTATACCAATGTAGGTACATTGCGTAATACCGGTTTCGAACTTGATGTTACAGTAAATGCTGTCCGGACAAAGGATTTCACTTATAGTTTCACATTAGTGGGGGCTACTAATAACAATAAGTTTGTTAGTTTTTCCAACGATATATATAAAGGACAAAAATATTACTCTACCTGTAGCATGGCGAATCCGAATAATCCGGGATATTTGCAGCGGATTGAAGAAGGGGAACGTATTGGTAACTACTTTACATATCGTTATGCAGGAGTGGATAAAAAAGGTGACTGGCTGATTTATGATAAAAAGGGGAATGTGATTCCTGTAGCCCAAGGTACGGAAGAGGATAAGTCTGTGACCGGAAACGGTTTGCCGAAATTCACCGGCTCTATGACGCATAACTTCACTTATAAGAACTTTGATTTGTCTGTTGCCCTCCGTGGTGCTGCCGGGTTTGACATATTCAACGTGCATGATTTCTATTTCGGATTGCAGAGCATGACTACCAACCAGTTGACGACCGCTTATTCGAAGAATGCACATATCACGACAGGTAAGAATGTGATTACCGACTATTTCATTGAACCGGGTGATTATCTGAAGATAGACAACGTCACTTTAGGATATACCATGAACCTGAATAAGAAATATATTGAAAAGATACGTTTGTTCGGTACGGCCAACAATCTTTATACGTTTACGAAGTTTACCGGTGTAGATCCTTCTACCTACGAAGTGAACGGACTGACACCGGGTACTTTCGGAGGAGGATATAACTATTATCCGTCTGCTTTTCAGTTTATTTTAGGATTACAAGTAAGTTTCTAATAAAAGACGATTATGAAAATAACAAAATATATCATTGGATTAGGGATAATGGCAGGTACAGTCATTAGTTTGCCATCCTGTACAGATCTGTCGGAAACGGTGTATGATCAGGTCATGTCTCAAAACTATTATAATACCAAACAGGATGTTATCAACGCCGTTTTTCGTCCGTTTGAGCATATCTATGAATCCATTGTCAGACGTCATGAACACGAAGAACTGACAGGGGATCAGTTGATAACGCCTACTCGGGGAACTTGGTGGTATGATGGCGGTAAATGGGAAAAATATCATTATCATCAATACGATGACATTAATCAGGAAGACTGGACAAACGAGTGGGAAGGCATGTATGGCGGTATCGGTCAATGCAATCTGGTGTTGGATGATTTGTCTCAATTGAATCCTTCTAAATTTAATTTAAGTGACAGTGAGTTTGATAGTTTTAAAGCGCAACTACGTTGTATGAGAGCTTACTGTTATCTTCGCCTGCTTAATAGTTACCGTAATTGTATCTTAACTACGACTTCTGACCAAGCGGTCAATGAACAGCCGGAAAACCGGAAGCAGGTATCTCCACAGGTTATGTTTGATTTTATCGAAAGTGAGTTGAGAGATGTCTGTCTGGTAGCTTTACCTTCCAAAATCGGACAATCTGGTAATGGCGGTCAACAAGGACAATTTACTAAAGCGGGGGCTGCTGCATTGCTGGTACGTCTTTATTTGAATGCGGAAAAGTGGATTGGACAGCCTAAATGGCAGGAATGTATTGATATGTGTGAGCGTATTACCGGAGGAGAATTCGGCTATTATGCAATCGCTGATAACTGGTACGAACCTTTTGACTGGAATAATGAAATGTGTAATGAAGTAATCCTCGGTTTTCCCGGTTCTTATGGACTGACTAGCTGGCATCTGCAAAATGACAAGAGAACTGTTTACGGACGGGCCCTTCCTTATGGTTGTGAGAAATACCTGAAAATTGAAGGAAATGGCAGCCGAAATCCCAAATATGCACTTTCGCCAAGTTATAATAACCAGCAACCACGTGCATTGTTTGATTATGAATTGGGCATGGTTACGCAGAAATTCGTCAAATATGCAGGCGATAAACGTTATAAACAATATGTAAATACGAGTAATAATACACGGGAAGGTATGTTCTTCATGGAAGGGAAAATAGCTAATTCCAGTATTAGTGGGGGATATGCCAAGAATCCGGATAATCAATATGTCCTTTACCTACTTGATCAAGTGGGACGTTTTGAAGGTAACGCAGAATCCGGTTATATTGCCAACCCGAATTATCAGGAGTCTAAACTGGGAAACGGAGATTTCAACTCGGGGCTTTACTGTGTGAAGTATCCTTTCTATCCGTTTGATGGAGGATATTTTATAGAGTCGGATTATACGGAAATCCGTTTGGCGGAGATTATTTATTCGCAGGCGGAATGCCTTCTTCGTCTCGGACAGGCAGGCGAGGCCGGCAAGCTGTTGAACAGCGTGCGTAAACGCAACTATGAAAACTTTACTGCAGATATCGCTTATCAGCCGGAAGGTAACGTGGTACTTGATCTAAAAGAAATGCTTGATGAATGGGGGCGGGAATTTCTTGCGGAGAGCCGTCGTCGTACGGATTTGATCCGCTTCGGAAGATTTCAGGATGCATGGTGGGACAAGAAACGGGATGCAGATACTCATTATGAATTGTTTCCGTTTTCACAGACCCAATTGGAGCAGAATGAATATCTGAAACAGAATCCCGGTTATCCGGATATTGCCCGTTAAGCGGTGAACTGTAATTATTTCAATTTAGTGTACAAGTTTAAAATGAAGAAAAATGAAAAATAAGTTGCTCACAATATCAAAGATTGGGCTTTTGGCCTTCACTATTTTAGTGAGCCAGGCGTGTCAGGAAGATTATGAGATGGTTGATCCTCCGATGATTACTGATTATGATGATGATCTGGATGAAGAAGTTGTCTTGCAAAAAGGACTGGAAAGTTATTTTGTAACTCAATTCGGTGAAGGGGACATGGATGGTACTTCATGGGATCAGGCAATGGATGTAGCTGGTTTTCGCAAATTATTGAGTGGATCTATCGATCTGTCCAAGAGTACTATTTACATGAGCCAGGGAAAATATGTGATGTCCGAGACCGGAGGACTCGGGGTGATTATCCGCAAAGACATTAAAGCGATCAAAGGAGGATATAGTTTGTTGAGCGAAGGGACAGATCTGACTAATCGTCGTATTGATACGTATAAGACAGTGATCAGCGGAGATGTAAACGGTAATAATCAGGCTGATTCCGGTGATTGCGGACTATTGTTGGTGAAAGGAGGGATTATTGGGATTGAAGGAGTTACTTTTCAATATGGGTACCTTTCTAATAATGATGCCAAGTCTAACGAGTGTGGTAGCGGAATTTATATCAATGGTAACGTCAATAGCACCTCTGTCGAATTAACGGATTGTATTATCAGGGATTGTAAAACGGAAGCTGTCAACGGGCAAGGAGGAGTAGCGGGAGGTACAGCTATTCTTATTGCTTCCGGGAGCTCGAAACTGAACAATGTGAAGTTTCTGGATAATGCGGCGGATAGCCGTGGCGGAGCAATACGGTGTAACAGCAATAAGGCTGTTGTGTTTATGAATAATTGCCTGATAACTGGCAATTCAGTAAGAGAACTTTTTGGGGTCGGTATTCAGATATCATCGGGACATATTTGTATGAATAACACAACCATTGTCGGAAATCCGGGAAAAGGTGCTGCTTTAAACGGGGGAGGTAGTTTCATGCTCGCTAATAGTACGATTGTAGGGCATGATATTGATCAGGAGTATGGCGCCTTTCGATGTGAAACCTCTATTGATGGTGATACTAAGTTTATTAATAACCTGTTGATTTCCGAGAATTCTACCGCTCCAAGCTTCATTTTGAATGGAGCGAATAAAGAAGCTTACTCCATGGGATATAACTTGTATCAGCGAGTTAATAATTTCACAATGGACGTTTCTGATACTGCTTATCCTACCCTTGTGAATGGCAACCTGACGGAAGAGGGTGTTTATAAGTGGAATATTGACCAGATCGGACAGGTGGGTGGTTATGCTACCAAACAAGCTGTAATCAATGCTGTGAAAAGTTTCAATCCTGCTGCTTCTCCTATGGTTAATTTAGGTGAGGTATTCGTGGAATGGATGGGTGAAGATGCTTTCGGATTGGATCAGCGTGGCGTGACACGCAATCCTGATAAGATGCAAATGGGAGCTTATGATGCTGTATTGTCCAACTGAATCTTTAAAAAGTAATTGTGATATGAAAAACAAATTTTATATAATGACCGCTTTGGTCATTAGTCTGACAGGCTGTTCAAACATTGAAGACGGGACAACTTTCCCGAAGATCATATAATCCGTATTGTGACAGAAGTGAATGCGCCTGTGTCGCGTGCCGGATATGATGCAAGTAATCTGGAGAGTTTTGGACTGATCATTCATAACAGTGAAAACATTGCTTATGATTATAATTCGCAAATGGTAAAATCTAATAATGACTGGAATACGGCGGACGGGCAACAAATGCTTTGGGATAATGCAAGAACTCCGGTAACAGTAGTGGCGTATGCTCCTTACATTTCGGAAGCTAGTTTAGACACTCCGTTAGCTATCAACATACAAAGCAACCAAACTACTGAAGAAAATGTGATTGCTTCTGATTTCCTGTTGACTAAATCAATAGTTGATCCGAAACAGGATCTCACCGCAGATGGTAGATTGAAAGTTACTTTGGATCATGCCATGAGCAAGCTGATTATAAAAGTGACGGTAAATAATGGTATGGAAGATGCGGCGATCAGTAAACTGGGCGATATGGCTGTAAATGGTACAATAGCGGGTGGTATTTGTGATTTGTCAGTGCCGGAACCGGTAGTCATTCCACGGGAAGATGCTGTAGCTACAACTATCGCCCCCTATAAGGGTACGGATGGGTATGAATGCATTCTTCTCCCGCAAACAATAATAGAAGGCTTTTCTGTCAATTTCAGTTATGACGGAAAATTGTATATATGGACTGCCGAAGAGCCCATTGAGTTGCAAAAGGGAGTAGAGCATACGCTGACACTGAATGTAAATGAAACGGCACGGTTGGCTACCATGCAAATGAAATATCGGGCAACCGGTCAGATTATCGATCAGAAATAAAAAGGAGGAGATGAGTTATGAAAATTACTAAACATATATTGGCTGCATGTATATTAACGGGTATGGCAGCTTGTGATACGGATAAAGAGATAGCCGTGTTCAATGAAGACTCCGGTGCAATCAAGATCAATGCTGTTATTGATGCTGCATATACCCGTAGTAATCCTACAGGAACAAATGAACAGCAAATGCAATTTAATAATGGAGACCAGATTCTGTTGAGTTGCGAAGATGGTAGTGTGACTTATATGTTGTCTGGAGGGCAATGGGCTCCTACGGATAACTATTATCTTAGGTGGGGAAATGAACCTGTTACTTATTCTGCCTTTTATCCGGTGACTGAAGGAACAAGCGTAGCCAACTTCTCTCTTCCTATTAATCAGCAGAGTTTGGAAAATCTGGCGAGCGCAGACTACATGACTTGCACAGTAGAAGATGCTATAAATGAGGGATCAGGTGTCCTTCATCTGAATATGAACCGGAGAATGGCGAAAGTTATCATGACATTGGACGATATAGACTCACAAAGTAAAGCTCTAGGAGTTAAAATCGGTTCCTATCAGGGATATACGGACGGAAATGTTTCATCGGGAACTGCACTTGTTTCACCGTATGTCACCATTCCTGAAGGAGGGAAAGCCGGACAAAGCGGATGTAAATATACGGCGATCGTAGCTCCGGGAGCTGCAAATCCTAATAGTACTTTCGTTTCTTTAAATTACAAGGGGGAAGATCTGGTATTGCCGGGCATTCCTGCAATAAAGGCCGGATTTTGTTATGAATTTACTTTGAAAGTAGAAGGTTCGGTCATTAGATTGAGTGAACCGATTGTCACTCCATGGGAGACTGGTACAATCAATGGGGGAGATGCAACGGAATTGCAATTGGACGCTTATTATGTGAAAGAGCATGCTACAGGGAATGCTACCGGTATGGATTGGGATAATGCAATGGGAGTAGACGGGTTACGCAATCTATTGAGAACTAACACTAACAGTGCGATCACGACTGCGAATGCTAAGAAATTGGATGGTAAGAATATCTATGTGGCAGGCGGTACCTATTTGATAGCAGATCAGGAAGCCGGTCTGAAAATAGAGTATAGCGGATATAGTAAACAAGTCGAAATAAAGGTTGTGTGTGGATATGATCCTCAAAGTACCCGGAAGGATTTAAGCAAGCGTGATCCTGTCCGGTATCTGACTACTTTCACAGGAGATGCAAATAATAACGGCATTGCGGATGCGGGTGATTATTCCTTGTTTACATTAGGAAACCAGATAGATATTACATTTGAAGGTTGTACGTTCTCTTGCGGTTATCATCCCAATGAGAAAATAAATGGCTATAGCGGTGGATTCCTGATTGCGAATGGTAGCAGTGGCAATGCAACATTACAGTTGAATCATTGTATCATTGAAAAGTGCTATAATGCGGGAGTAAATGGTTCAGGTGAGGCTGGTGGTTCCGGTATATTCATGTATAAGGGGACAGCCAAACTAAATCATGTGCAGTTGAGAAACAACAAGGCATCTTCGCGTGGAGGCGCAATTCGCGTCAATGACAGTGGGAGTATTCTTTTTATGAATAATTGCTCCATTACAGGCAATGAAGGCGGACAGTTCGGTTATGCTATTCAAATGTCAAACGGTCATTTATGTATGAATAATACAACTGTTACCAATAATAGTGGTAGAGATGGAACCATTAACGGCGCGGGGAGTATGTTGATTGTAAACTCTACCATTATCGAGGATGGTGCTCAAAATAGCGGGGCTGTTATTCGTTGTGAATCCTGGCCGGCCCGGCAATCATTCTTGATGAATAATATCATCCTGAATAAAAATGCAGCTAATCCGGTTGTTGAAATGTCCGGTGATGATACTCGCCATTTGACATCCAAAGGGTATAATCTGATGGGCGGTACGATCATGCCTGCATCAACCAACAAGTTTACAACATCAGAGTTTGATAAGTATAACAGTACGATTAGCTCTTTAAATGTCGTATGGGATGCCAATCGTTCTGTCTATACTTGGGACGGGAATGTGAATGAGTTTACCCGGACTGCTTCCGACGCTGTTAAGAATGCGATCACAACCGGCTTTAAACCGGATAGTTGTCCTTTCCAGAATTTAGGTGAGGAGTTTGGAAAATGGTTGGAAGAGATGGATGCTTTTTCCACTGACCAGTTGGGGAATCCGCGTGATAAAAATGCGATGTGGCCGGGAGCTTATCAAGAATAATGATACAATTTATTTAAACGAATGACAATGAAAAACTACAAACTGATATGGTTAGGGATATTCTGTTGTTTGCAACCTCTTATATTGTTTGCACAACGGGGAGAAACGATCCGTAAGGCATTTTTAGATCCGAAGTCCGATCGGGTGTTAGTCGTGGCACACCGGGGGAACTGGCGGAGTGCACCGGAAAATTCCGTAGCGGCAATTGATAGTGCCATACAAATGGGAGTGGATATTGTGGAGATTGATATTCACAAGACTAAAGACGGACAATTAATATTGATGCACGATGACCGTGTAGACCGGACAACCAATGGTAAAGGATTGATTAAGGATTATACATTGGCAGAAATCAAGAAGTTGAAACTGAAAGATAAGGATGGAAATCTGACAGAACATATTGTTCCAACATTGGAAGAGGCATTGTTGGCAGGCAAAGGTCAGATTATGTTTAACTTGGATAAGGCGTATTCTGTGTTTGACGAGGTATACGCTGTGCTCGAGAAAACCGGAACTGCCAGTTTGGTGATAATGAAAGGAGGCCAGCCGGTGGAAACTGTCAAAAGTGAGTTTGGAGATTATCTGGATAAAGTGATTTACATACCGGTGATAGGACTTGACGGAAAGGATGGCGAAAAGAAGGTCAGGGACTATATGACACAGCTGCATCCTGCTGCCTTCGAATTGGTTTATTCGGATTCTTCCAGTCCTTTGCCTCGAAAAGTGAAATCGATTATTCTGGGAAAGAGTCGGATTTGGTACAATACGTTGTGGGCTTCTCTTGCGGGAGGGCATGAAGACGATCAGGCTTTAAAAGATCCGGATGGAAACTATGGATATCTGATTGAAGAGCTAGGGGCACGGATTCTCCAGACTGATCGTCCGGGATTCATGCTGGATTATTTGAGAAAAAAGGGATTGCATGATTAATCGTCTGAAGACAATGAGGTAAAATGTATTGTTTGGCACACAGATAACGTCGATGATATAAACAGACGTTATCTGTGTTGCTTTTATCTATTCTCCAAGTGAAAATAAATTTGAGATTTGGCTTAGGTTACTAAAATAGCTATATTTGGCTCACTGAATCGACATGAGTATATAATATGAAAAAGTCAATAATAGCATTTATCAGTCTTATTACTCTTTGTATTGAGCCATTAATGGCATCTGCCGAGTTTTCCTTTAAGAAATATCAGGTAGAGAACGGACTGTCTCATAACACAACCTGGTGTGCAATTCAAGATAGTTATGGCTTTTTATGGATAGGGACAAGTAACGGGCTGAACTGCTATTATGGTAGCGGAAATAAGATTTATCGGAATGTTTTAAATGACAAATATTCTTTAGGGAACAACTTTGTCAGTTCTCTGATGGAAGAGGGTGAAGACCTTTGGATAGGAACAAGTTCCGGACTATACATTTATGATCGCTCTGACGATCATTTCTTGTATTTTGATAAGACAACCAAATATGGAGTGTTTATTAGTTGCGAAGTCAAGAAAATTGTAAAAACGAAAAATGGCTTGATCTGGATCGCTACCTTGGGGCAAGGCATCTTTATTTATGATCCGGCAAAAGATGTTTTGACTCAAAATAGTATCCGGACTTTTTTTGCTTGGGATATTTGCCAGGGTACGGATTCTCTTGTCTATGTTTCTTCTATGCAGGAGGGGTTACTTTGCTTTGATGAAGAGGGTACTTTTCTGCAGAACTATCCGGTTTCATCCGAATTGAGTATTGGCAATCAAAGGATTAACTGTCTCCATAGTATTGAACATGAGATTTGGTGTGGCGTGGGGACGAATTCGTTAGGGTGTTATCAGGAAGGAAGTCGGGAATTAAAAATATATGATACATCTGCAGAGAGTTTCAGTTCTATTCTTTGTCTGATGGACTATAGCGAGAAAGAAATGCTGGTTGGTACGGACAATGGCGTTTATTTGTTTGACCGTGAGCGTAAAACATTTCGTAGGGGAGACTCTCCGTTTGGTTTATGGACTTTGAGTGATCCGACTGTACACGCGATGATGTGGGATAATGAAGGCACGCTTTGGGTAATGACTAATTCCGGCGGAATAAATTATATGTCTAAACAGTCGAAGCGTTTTTCTACTTATTCCCTGTCTTTGACGGGGATGGAAAAAGCAGATAGGGGGATAGGACCTTTCTGTGAAGATCGGGAGAAGAATGTTTGGGTGGGAACCCGGAATGGATTGTGGTTTTTCAATTCACAAACTCATTCTTTTTATGAGTATTCTTTGAAGAAATCGAATATAAGATACGATGTACGTAGCTTGTTGTTGGAGGGCGATAATCTTTGGGTGGGAACTTATGCTGAAGGATTGCATGTATTGAATCTGAAAACCGGGAATATTAAAAGTTATACTTATTCCCGTAATATCCCGAATACGCTTTGCAGTAATGATGTACTAAGCCTTTTTAAAGACCGTAAAGGAGAAATCTTTATCGGAACAAGCTGGGGATTATGTCGCTATAATCCGCAATCGGATAATTTTATAACTGTGATTAATGTCGGTGCTATGGCTTCTGTAACTGATATCTATGAGGATATGTACAATAATCTTTGGATTGCGACCTCAAATCGTGGCGTTTTCTGTTATAATACAGTTGGTGAAGAGTGGAAGCATTTTGAACATATCCGGGAGGACCTGACTACTATTACGAGTAACTCTGTGATAACATTATTTGAAGATAGGAAAGGTACGATGTGGTTTGGGACCAATGGTGGAGGATTATGCTCTTTTTCCAAAGAAACAGAAACTTTTGTTGATTTTGATCCGGAAAATGTCTGGTTGCCGGATAAGGTTATTTATTCGATAGAGCAGGATCAGGCAGGCAATTTTTGGATTTCCTGTAATTCCGGGTTATATCAGTTTAATCCTACAGATAAGAATAAGAACCGGCTTTTTACTATAAATGACGGTTTGCAGGGGAATCAGTTCACGGCGCAATCTTCATTGGCTTCATCGACAGGGAAGTTGTATTTTGGAGGAGTGAACGGCTTTAATGTTTTTGAACCGAAAGAATTTGCAGATAACACCTACCTTCCTCCTGTTTATGTTATGGATATCAGTTTTCCTAATTTGAATAATGAGCGGGAAGTGAGGCGGCTGCTCCAGCTGGATAAGCCTTTTTATACAGTTGATAAGATAAGATTACCTTATAAGAATAACAGTCTTACCATCCGTTTTGCGACACTTAGCTATGAAGATCCTCTTAGAAACCGTTATGCGTATATTTTGAACGGAGTAGATAAGGAATGGATTAACAACTCTTCTAATAATACGGCTTCCTATACCAATCTTCCTCCGGGGGAGTATGAGTTTTTGGTTCGTGGTTCGAATAATGACCATTATTGGAATGAAAAGGCAATTTCTTTATGGATTGTGGTTACTCCTCCCTGGTGGCGGACTACTATTGCTTATGTGGTATATGCATTGTTGTTACTTGCTGCTATCGTATTTCTTGGTTGGCGTTGGAATTTGTATGTCAGGCGTAAGTATAAACGTCGGATGGAGGAGTATCAGACTACCAAAGAAAAAGAAATGTATAAATCGAAAATCAATTTTTTTATTAATCTGGTACATGAAATACGTACTCCGCTAAGTTTGATTCGTTTGCCGTTGGAGAAATTGAGAGAAGAGGAAATCAAAGGGAAAGAGAACAAGTATATTTCTGTGATAGAAAAGAATGTAGATTATCTATTGGGAATCATCAATCAGTTACTTGATTTTCAGAAGTTGGAAAGTACTGCTTTGCAGTTGAATTTGAGGAAATGCAATGTTAATGCATTGGTAAGTGATATTTTTAATCAATTCAGCGGTTCTGCGGAGTTGAGAGGACTGACATTACATCTTTGCTTGCCTCGTGAAGAAATTAATACGATGATTGATTCGGAGAAGATAAGTAAGATTCTCGTAAATCTGATGGGAAATGCGATGAAATATGCGAAATCCAGGATTGAATTGAAAGTATTATCAGTAGATGACGAGGTGAGGATAGTGGTTACTGATGATGGCCCCGGCATCCCGGAGGACCAACACGATAAAATATTTCAAGCTTTTTATCAATTGCCTGACGATCCGGTGGCATCATCTAAGGGTACCGGAATTGGTTTGGCATTTGCAAGATCCTTGGCAGAAGCCCATCATGGGAATTTGTTTCTGGAAGATAGTTCCGAGGAGGGGGCTTCATTTGTGTTATCTTTACCATTGGGAGTTGTAGAAACGGAAGATGCATCTGATGGATTGACTGAAACGGATGTTGTAGGTGTTGGAGAAGAAGTGACTTCTGTTTCTGAATTCGGTAATAGGAAATTCACAGTTTTATTGGTGGAGGATAATATTGAATTGTTAAATTTAACTCGAGAAGCTTTAAGTGTTTGGTTCAAGGTGATACGTGCCGGTAATGGAAAAGAAGCACTGGAAATACTTGCACACCAGGGTGTAGATGTTATTGTCAGTGATATTATGATGCCTGAAATGGATGGACTTGAACTTTGTAATCATGTAAAATCCGATATGGCTTATTCTCATATTCCTGTTGTTTTGCTGACTGCAAAAACGACATTGGAATCTAAAGTGGAAGGACTTGAAAGTGGTGCTGATGTATATCTAGAGAAACCGTTTTCTATTAAGCAGCTCCATAAACAGATCGAGAATTTATTAAAACTGCGATTGGCGTTTCATAAACAGATGACGGACATCACAATTGGTTCATCCTCTTCACTTTCGGATTTTGCCATTTCTCAAAAAGATGTAGAATTTATAGACAAGATCAATGCAATTTTATTGGAGCAGGTTGTTAATGAAAATTATTCAATTGAAACATTGGCAGATCAAATGAATATGAGTCATTCTAATCTTTACCGGAAGATGAAAAGTTTGTTTGGTATGCCTCCTAATAACTATGTTAAGAATTTCCGCTTAAACAAAGCAGCTGAATTAATAGCAAATGGTGTTCGAATAGCTGAAGCTGCAGAACGGTTAGGCTTTGCTTCTTCTTCCCATTTTGCAAAATGTTTTAAAGAGAAATTCGGAATGTTGCCAAAAGATTATAGATAACAAGTCTTTTCATGATGGGAAAAATGATGGGAGGGTAGATGAAGTTTAAAAATGCAAGAAATATACTGTAGTAAGATTTTTTATCCATTCGTTTTATATTCTTAACTCCGAAAAATTCGTAAACGTACATAAACCAACTACTTTTGGCTCTCGAATTTGCAGCATTTTTGAATGTCTTGCGTTTAATAAACATAAACTAATATATTTCTAGTCATGAAACACAGACTGTTACTACTAATTCTATTCGTATTCGCTACCTCCGTGGCAGGGTGGGCACAAAAATCCACAGCTCCTTCTTATACAGTCAAAGGAGTACTTATTGATTCTTTAACACAAGAGGGAGAACCGTATGCTACCATCAAAATAGCAAAGAAAAATGCTCCGGATAAAGCAGTCAAGATGGCGGTGACTGGGGCGAATGGTAAATTTCAGGAGAAACTGAATGTCGCTGCGGGCAATTACATCATCACTATTTCTTCGATTGGTAAAGCGCCGATAGTAAAGGAATTTACTCTAAAACCGTCCGTGAAGGAGGTTGACTTGGGCACAATGATTTCTTCAGAGGCCAATAACGTATTGAAAGGAGTGGAGGTAGTTGCACAAAAACCTTTGGTAAAGGTAGATGTGGATAAGATTGAATATAATATTGAAGATGACCCGGACTCAAAATCAAACAGTATATTGGAGATGCTTCGGAAAGTGCCTTTGGTAACGGTGGATGGAGAAGACAATGTACAGGTGAACGGCAGTAGCAGTTTCAAGATACATGTAAATGGAAAGCCCAATAATATGATGAGCAATAATCCGAAGGAAGTACTGAAAAGTATGCCGGCAAACACAATCAAATATATTGAGGTGATAACTTCACCGGGAGCTAAATATGATGCGGAAGGTATCGGAGGTATTCTGAATATCGTCACAGTAGGTTCCGGATTTGAAGGATACACGGCTACTTTCAGAGGAAATGCTAATAATAACGGAGTAGGTGCCGGCACTTACGCAATGGTGAAACAAGGTAAACTGACTGTTTCTGCCAACTATAACTACAATTATAATAATAGCCCGCGCAGCTATTCCGATAGTTATCGCGAAAACTACGAACCGGATAAAGAGAATGAAAAATATCTGGAATCGGAAAGTAGCTCCAAGTCGAAAGGGAATTTCCAGTATGGCAATTTGGAAGCCAGTTACGAGATTGATACGTTGAGGCTGCTGACCGTGGCTTTCGGAATGTACGGCAGTAGTGACAAAAGTAACAGTGACGGAAATACGATTATGCACGGAGCTGACCGACAGGATTTTGCGTACCGTTATAGAACCGACAATCATGGAAAAGGGTCATGGTATTCTATCAACGGAAATATAGACTATCAACGTACTTCCCGAAAGAATAAAGAACGGATGATTACGTTTTCTTATAAAATCAATTCCCAACCCCAAACGAATGATTCATATAATACTTATCTGGACATCGAGCCTGATGAGAATAAACTGGATATCATCAAAGAATTGTCATTAAAGAATTTCCATTCGGACGGAAAGACAAATACGATGGAGCAGACTTTCCAGGTGGACTATACTACTCCGATTGGAAAGCTGCATACAATTGAAACCGGTGCCAAATATATTTTCCGACGTAACTCCAGTGATAATCGGTTTTATGAAGCCGAGGGAGCAAGTGAAAACTATGCATATAATGAGAATCGTAGTAGCGAGTACCGTCATTTGAATCATATTCTCTCTGCTTATGCCGGATATACGCTGAAATACAAGGGATTTACTTTCAAACCGGGATTGCGTTATGAGCAAACCATACAAGAGGTGAAGTATCTGGTGGGTCCGGGCGAGAACTTTGATTCGAATTTTAGTGATCTGGTTCCTTCCGTTTCCTTGGGAATAAAACTAGGAAAGACGCAGAATTTGCGTGGTGGATATAATATGCGTATCTGGCGTCCGGGTATCTGGAATTTGAATCCTTATTTCGATAATCAGAATCCGATGTTTATCAGTCAGGGAAATCCGAACCTGAAGAGTGAGAAGAGTCATTCGTTCGACTTGTCTTACAGCAGTTTTACGTCCAAGTTCAACATCAATCTTTCTTTGCGTCATTCTTTCAATAACAATGGAATTGAAAGAATCAGTCGCTTGATTACTGATAAAGACGGAGAAATCTTTGAAGGTGGGCATAAAGCTCCCTACGGTGCACTGTATAGCACATACGGTAATATCGGAAAGAGCCGGGAAACAGGATTGAACTTTTATTTGAACTGGAACGCTTCTCCTAAAACGAGAATTTACGTCAATGGACGTGGCAATTATAGCGATTTGCGGAGTCCTGCCCAAGAGCTGCATAATTATGGATGGAATGCTTCTGCTTATGGAGGAATTCAGCAGACCTTACCGGGAAAAGTACGTTTGAGTCTGAACGGCGGAGGTAGTACACCCCGAATCAGTTTGCAGGGAAAAGGTTCAGGATATAGTTATTATAGTTTGGGATTGAGCCGTTCTTTCCTGAAAGAAGAACGTCTTTCTTTGAATATTTATTGCAGCAATGTTCTGGAGAAATACAGAACTTACAATAATCACACAGAAGGAGCTAACTTTATTTCGAAGAGTTCGAGCAAATATCCGAGCCGGTATTACGGTTTCAGTATTAGCTATCGGCTTGGAGAGTTGAAAGCCAGTGTGAAGAAAGCCGCACGAAGCATCGACAATGACGATGTGAAAGGTGGCGGAGGAGGTGGAAACACCGGTGGTGGAGGTGGTCAGTAGACCACTTCCGCACACCGAGATTCCCTCTTATTTCTGTCTCACGTCTTGCTTGTTGGTGTTAAAACCAAGTTTGGTTAATCCGGCCTGTACGTCGGGATGGCTCATGAAGAGTTTCCACAA
>OHJQ01000953.1_pt1 | contig 17016 bp, 17 predicted proteins | sample 1568601 | NCBI WGS metagenome assembly OHJQ01 (sample SAMEA3879599, study PRJEB24766) | human gut metagenome | biome: human-associated habitat; feature: feces | place: USA | collected 1985/1987 | reverse complement strand
GATGGACTGCGTCAATCAGACGCTGCGGGTGTTCCGCAAGGAAAACTCGATGCTCTGGAACTGCAAGATGCGTTTCGGCAAAACGGTCACGGCCTATGCGCTCATCAAAAAAGCTGGCTACCAGAAGGTGATTGTGGTCACCCACCGCCCAGTGGTGGAAGATGGCTGGCGCAACGATTTTGACCTGATTTTTGGCGAAGGAGACAACCGTGCTTTCCTGAAAAAAGACCGTTTCGATACGGATTCGTCCGTTTACGATGCGGCAATGGATGCACGCAACGATGCAAACCTGACAGCCTACCAGAATTCCGGCAAGGCATTTGTTTACTTTGCCTCCATGCAGGACCTGCGCGGCTCTCAGCGGGCAGACGGCAAGTTTGACAAGAATAACGCCGTTTTCGATATGGACTGGGATCTCGTGATTTACGATGAAGCCCACGAGGGCACCCAGACCCAGCGGGGGCAGAAGGTGCAGTCTTTGCTGGAAGCGGAAAAGAACGGCAAGGCTCCCAAGGTTCTGCAGCTGTCCGGCACACCGTACAACCTGATGCAGAAGTACGAGAACAACGTCTACACATGGGACTACGTCATGGAGCAAAAGCGCAAGCGGGAGTGGGACACCCTGCACCCCGGCGACCATAACCCCTATGCGGACCTGCCGGAACTTCGCATCCTGACCTTCGACCTTGGGAAAAGTCTGCCCACCTCCTACCGCTACGAGACCTTGGAGATGGCGTTCAACTTTACCGAGTTTTTCCGGGTGTGGACGGGCGACCCGGCACGGGATTTCCGTCCTCTGCCGGCTGGCGCACAGGTGGGTGATTTTGTCCACGAGGCCGACGTGCGCAGCTTTCTGGACCTGATTTCTTCGGAGAACCCGGAGAGCAACTACCCCTACTCCACGCCGGAGTACCGGGAGATGTTCCGGCATACCCTCTGGATGGTTCCGGGCGTGAAAGAAGCCAGTGCCCTGAGCAGGATGCTGAAAGACCACCCTGTGTTTGGAGCCTATAAAGTCGCTAACGTTGCAGGCGATGGCGATGCCGAAATGCCCTACGACAACGCCCTGACACTGGTAAAGCAGGTTATCAAGGCGAACCGCTACACCATTACCATTTCCTGCGGCAAGCTGACCACCGGCGTGACGGTGCCGGAGTGGACGGCTGTGATGATGCTGACCGGGTCGGCAAGCACGGCTGCGTCCGGCTATATGCAGACCATCTTCCGGGTGCAGTCGGCAGGGGTGCTGGACGGCAAACAGAAGGAACGCTGCTACGTCTTTGATTTTGCGCCAGATCGTGCCCTGAATGTGATTTCTGAGGTCAACCGCATCACCAAGCGGGGTCGGACCAACGAGGAGCAGAACCGGGCGGCACTGGGCGAGTTTTTGAACTTCTGCCCGGTGATTGCGGTGGACGGCACCCAGATGACTGCATACAGCGTCTCCAGAATGATGCGGCAGATTAAGCGTCTGACGGTGGATAGAGCCATCAAGAGCGGCTTTGACGATGAATCGGTCTACAAACAGGACACCGGCATCGTCATGGACGAGGACGATGTGCAGCTGTTCCATACCCTGTCGGACAAGCTCAGCGAGCAGAAAGCCGCCAAAAAGGAAACCAAAGTCCACATCAACCATCAGGGACTGACGGGCGAGGAATACGAAAAGGCAGACAAGATTTCTAACAAGCCCAAGCGGGAGCGCACCAAAGAGGATGATGACCTGCTCAAGAAACTGCAAGAGCAGAAGAAAGAGCGGGAAAAGGTCATCCGGCTGCTGCGAAATGTGTCCATCCGTCTGCCCCTGCTGATTTACGGTGCCAAGGTGGATTTGACCGAGAGCATCAAGATGGCAGACTTCATCACGCTGGTGGATGAGGAATCCTGGCAGGAATTCATGCCCAAAACCGTGGACAAGCCCCTGTTCCGCAAGCTGCTGAAATACTACGACGAGGATGTGGTCAGCGGGGCGGGTCTGCGCATTCGCCGCATGGCAAAGGCTGCGGACGAGCTGCCGCCCACCGAGCGTGTGAAGCGCATTGCCGAGATCTTCAGCCACTTCCGCAACCCCGACAAGGAAACCGTTCTGACCCCGTGGCGGGTGGTGAACCTTCATCTGAGCAACATGGTGGGCGGTTACTGCTTCCTCAACGAGCAGTTCGATTCGCAGGAGGTTCTGGAGGAGCCTCGTCTGGTGGATCAGGGGCAGGTCACTGAGGACATCTTCCTCAACCCGGAGGCACGGATTCTGGAAATGAACTCCAAATCCGGCTTGTATCCCTTGTATATGGCATACAGCCTGTACGCCATGAAGCTGCCCGGCCCGGAGGACAAGTTGCCGCTGGAGCAGACACAGGCTCTCTGGCAGGAGACCGTGGAGCAGCAGATTTTTGTTCTGTGCAAGACCCGGATGGCAGAAAGCATCACCCGGCGAACTCTGGTGGGCTATCAGGATTGGACAGTCAACACCACCTACATTCCGCACCTGCTGGAACGGATGGAAAAAGACCCGCAGCGTCTGGCAAAGAAGCTGCAGCGAACCGATACATGGGGAAAGGAGGGACAGCCCATGAAATTTGATGCAATTGTGGGCAATCCGCCGTATCAGGAGGATACAGGCGGCGGCAGCGCAGCCAATGTTGCGGCAAAGCAGGCACGCCCGGTTTATAACCTGTTTGTGGATCAGGCAAAAACCATGCAGCCCCACTATATCTCCATGATTATGCCGGCACGCTGGTATGCTGGCGGCATCGGACTGAACGATTTCCGCAATGAGATGCTGAACGATCCGCATCTGATCAGGCTGACGGATTTTGTAAACTCCAAAGACTGCTTCAGTACCGTGGATATTGCAGGCGGCATTTGCTATTTCCTGTGGGATCGGGATAAGGAGGAAGTCTGCGAGGTTACAAACGTCAGCGGTCTGGAACGCCATACCATGCGGCGCAACCTCAATGAATTTGGGGAAATCTTCATTCGGTCGAATGAATCGCTGTCCATCATCCATAAGGTTCTGAGCCGTTCGGAACACTTCCTGACCGATCGGGTGCAGCCTATTGATGCCTTTGGCTTCCCCTCTGCGGCTCGTGGTGAGAAAGAACCCTTTGATGGTTGCATTTCCCTTATTCACAGCCAAGGCACCGGCTATATTAAGAGAAGCGATGTCAAGAAAAATGCGGAGCTGATCGACAAGTACAAGGCAACGATCTCCATTCTGGTTCCCTGCAATGGTGAGGTTGGCATTGACCCGTCCAAGGGCTATAAGGCCATCACAACACCCCGGATTGAGGTTCCGGGTGAGGTGAACACCTTCTCCTATCTGGTTCTGGGTGCATTCGATACCGAAGCAGAAATCAAAAACTACAAGCAGTATCTGATGTGTAAGTTTACTCGCTTCATGCTGCGCTTGACCTACTCTTCCATGCACATTGCAAGGGCAAACTTTGTCTTTGTGCCCGATCAGGATTTTACGGAAGAATGGACGGACGAAAAGCTGTACAAGAAGTACGAGCTGACGGAAGATGAGATTGCGTTTATTGAGAGTACGATTAGAGTGATGGAGTGAGGTGAATGGGCAGCACAGGAGGTAATGGACAAGAATGATCGGCCATCCGAATTAAAAAGTAATCTTCAATTATATCACATTGAACAGTGAAAAATCCAGTACCATTTTCGTTGAAATAGGGTACTGGATTTTTCGCCAAGCACTATGATATGATGATGGCAGGAAAAATAGATTTTGGATAAAGAATCAGGAGGAACCCCAAATGACCGATTATCAAAAGTTAGAAGCGATTTATAATGAAATTGATACATTGATTGAAAAACGTGTTATGGCTGAATCCCCTGAATTTGAATCGTGGCATTCGAGAGCTGAAAGATTTTTGGTAAATCATTTTGGGCCGACCACCTACGAGGTGACAGATTTTTCCAATACGTTGTTTTCACCAACTATGTATGTGCCCGGTGCAGATTATATCCGCATAAGTACTTGTAGCAACGGATTGAAAAAGACAAAAGACGTTTTCAAAGACTATCTGATAGAAATTAAAGAAGAAATGTCAGAAAAAGACGAGAAACTGTCGGAAGATGTACATACGGATTCGAGCTATCAAAATAATAAAGTATTTGTTGTTCATGGGCATGATGAAGCACTTAAAGAAAAAGTGGCAAGACTTCTTGAAAAACAAGGGCTTGAAGCAATTATCTTGAGTGAACAGGCTAATAAGGGCAAGACAATCATCGAGAAGTTTGAAGAAAACAGCGATGTAGGTGCTGCAATTTGTCTGTTTACTGGTGATGATATTGGAAAAGAAAAAAGTGAAGCCGTAGAGAAGCAGCGCGCACGACAGAATGTCGTGTATGAAGCGGGTTATTTTATGGGAAAACTGGGGCGGGAGAGAGTTATAATGTTAGTAGATAACGGTATAGAACTTCCGTCCGATTTACAAGGGGTTGTTTACACGGATTCGGAAAGTTGGAAAACTGAGGTTTTACAAGAATTACAGAGCATCGGCTATGGAATCGACTTTAATAAACTTTTCAAAAGATGATGAATAACAGAAGGATTTCATATTTTAAGCTACATACAAGCAACTATTCATTCCAATAGATGAGCAAGGGAAGGAGGTCCCAACCATGACCGAACAAGCACTCCGCAAAATGATTGCTGCCGGGGAAAGCACCCGGCAGGAGTTTAAGTCGTGGGTGAAGTGCAAGGACTACCGGCAGCGGAAAGAGCTTGCGGTGAAAAGTGCGGTTGCGCTGGCAAATACAAAGGGCGGCGTTCTGCTGTTTGGCGTAGAAGATGACGGCATCATTACGGGCTGCCCCAAGAGCGACCCGCAGGCACTGATGGAAGCCATCTACGATATGACCCGGCCCAGCCTGTTTACCGAAATCGAGCCGGTGGAAACCTCTGACGGTGTGGTGCTGGTGGTATCGGTAGAGAAATCCAATTCTCATGTTGCCACCACCGGCGGCATCTATTACAGACGGCTGGGGAACGTGACAAAGCCCGACTACCCGGCAAACGATGTGTACTCCCCTGCTGATAACCCGGATTTTTCGGCAAAGATCGTGGAAGGCGCAACCGAAAGCGACATTGACCTGCTGGAAGTGTACCGCCTGAAAGAGAAGCTGCGGATTCGGGATGCAGGCTCTGCCCTGCCAGATTTGGCAGATACCACCTTTCTGGACAACCTGAACCTGATCCGCATGGACAAGGACGAAGTGCGTGTAACGGTGGCAGGGCTGCTGTTTGTGGGCAAGGCGGCTTCCATTGCCCGGTTGCTGCCGCAGGCAGAGGTGATCTACCTCCATTACAGCGACGAAGCGCAGACGGAATACGACAACCGCATGGATATGCAGGAGCCGGTGATCTCGATTCTGGATAAGCTGACCGAGCGCATCCGCACCTATAACCGCCTGACCAATGTGCAGGTGGGGCTGTTCCGGCTGGAGGTGTACGATTTCTCCGAAGCGGTTTTTCAGGAGGCGTTGCTGAATGCGCTGGCGCACCGCTCCTATGAGGATATGGCACCGATCTACGTCAAGCACTACCCCACAAAGATCGTGATTGAGAACCCCGGCGGCTTTCCGGGGGACATCAACGAAAGCAACATCATTACCCACCAGTCTATTCCCCGGAACAAGCTGATTGCCATGACCCTTCAGCACCTGAAGTATGTGCAGCGTTCCGGGCAGGGCGTGGACATCATGTTCCAGAGTATGCTCACCGAGGGCAAACCCTACCCGGAGTATGCCAGCACGCCCAACTCCGTCCGGCTGACCCTTCGCAGCACGATGGAAAACCAGAGCTTCGTGCGTTTCATCGCAGAGACGCAGGATAAGCGTTCCAAGATGTTCACGCTGTCGGAGCTGATGATTCTGCACTATCTGCGGGAGCACCAGAAAATCACCCTGAAGCAGGCGGCAAAGACGATTCAGGAAACCGATGACAACGCCCACAAGGTTCTGAACGCTCTCCGGGACGAGGGGCTTCTGGAACTCAACGGCAAGACCTATATGCTGTCCCTCAAGGTCTACGAAACGGTGAAAACCGATGTGGCCTATGTGCAGGATAAGACGGTCAGCCAGATTCAGGCAAAGGATCGGATTCTTGAATATCTGAAGCATAAGCCGTCGATTACGAATCAGAAAGCTCAAGAGCTGTGTGGATACACAAAAGATCAGGCATACCGTATTCTTCGAAAGCTTGTAGAAGAAGGGAAGATTGAAGTAAAAGGAGCAGGGCGCGGAAGGAGATACTGCTTAAAAGAAAATCAGCGATAAAAATGCGCGCCGCGCGATTATTATGCGCAAAGAAACGCGCGATTTTCTTGGGAAAGGACAGAAAATGACTGCAATTCGATAAAAACGGAAATCGTTAATCGCGCGCTGAAACGCGCGCCGCGCGTTTTCTAAGGCTCAATCTTCCAGCCTGCCGTGGTCGCAGCAGAGAGAAAGATAACGCTCCATCTCCCCTCTCAGCACCATCTGGGCATACTCCAAGGGTTTGTTATAGAGCAGCCAGTCCAGTTCTGCCCGCTGTGCCGGGGTGTTGCCGTACTCGTCCTCCACGGCGATGCAGTCGATGGCAAGAGTGGTGCCATCCTCGAACCGGGCTTCCACCCGGTTGGTGTCCATGTTGTAGCGGCAGGAAAGCGCTTTTTGAGAGTGATTATGGTCGAAATACTGATTTCGTTTCATTTGAATTGCTCCTTAAATGATTTTTGGATTTGATTTTCAACGAGATGAGGTCTCTTTTTCCTTTCTCTTAAGTCACCCAACCGCACTGTCCTGCATCGGTTGCACAGATCAGGCTCTCCACATCTTTCCGCTGCATGAGCTTTTTCAGGATTCCAAACTGCTTTTTCGTGCTGGCATACTGCCAATGTTCCGGCAAAATCGGAAGATCATCATACCTCCACTTAGCATACTTCTCATCATAGGCTTCCGGCTGGGAAAGTTCCACCAGATGCCCTACACACCAGCTGACAAGGTAGCCATTGCCTTCCATATAACCGTCCCCGCGCTGGTTTGCCCCAATCACCTTCGAGAGGCTCATGGCAACCGATGGCTTTTCCGCTAATACAAGCTTCATTCGATACTGCTCCTTTCGCAAAAAATTAGCAGCCAGACACCGAAACGCATAACTGCTATGTAAGGAACGGTATTCTGTTTTAGGTCTACAGTCGAGTAGACTAAGGACTCGCGCCCTTAGCCCCTCACAGATCCGTACGTGCGGCTTTCCCGCATCCGGCTCCTCACAGTAACATTCGTTTCAATATAGCGGGTAATAAACCTTGGGCTTTTGCTATAATTAGAAGCGGGTAACGCCAACCGCCTAGGGCCTTTGGTTCGGTCTACTTTTTGGAGCTGGGCCTCTCGTGCCAGCAGCTCGAACAGAATATTCCGGCCCTCTTCACCGACCCCGCGTGCGGCCATGTGCTGCGGGCGAAAGGCTTCGTACAGGACGAGAACGGCTGGGTGGAGCTGAACGCCACCGCCGACGGCCTGACGACAAACGCTATCCCCAAGGGGCAGGAAGTGCTCATCGTGATCGGGGAGGGGCTGGAGAAAGAACGGATTGAGGTGAGATTAAAGGGGTAAGGCGGATCCCCCGTATATCGTTGTATCTTTCCATAAATAGTTTGTCTCCCGCCCAAAGTAGGCGTATAATAGGGGAAAAGAAACGCTAAAGGAGAATCCCCTATGAACGGCACCGCATTGCGCAAACCGACTGCCCGGCGGGTGGTGGGCATGGTGGCGGGCATCGTCATCATCGCCCTTGGCATTGCGCTTTTCAAGCAGTCCCACCTCGGCAACGACTCCATCAGCGCCCTGAACATGCGGCTGGCGGAGCTGCTCGGCATCTCGCTGGGCACCCAGAACCTGTGCACGAACATCCTGTTTTTCCTGCTGGAATTCTGGTTCGGGCGCAAGTACATCGGCCTTGGCACCTTCGTCAACGGCATCGGCATAGGGTTCATCATAACCTTCTTCTACGACCCCATTGCCGCGGCCTTCGGCCCGGCAGCGTCCCTGCCGGAACAGCTGGTGTGGGTGGTGCTGGCCGTCCTTGTGACGGCGCTGGGCGCGTCCCTCTACCAGACGGCTGACCTCGGCATCGCGCCCTACGATTACCTCTCGCTGGGTCTGCGGGACTACACACCCTGCCCGTACTTCGGGTGCCGCATCTTCACCGATGCGCTCAGCGCCCTGCTGTGCTGGCTGCTGGGTGGCCTTGTGGGCCTTGGCACCTTGATCTGTGCGTTCTGCCTTGGGCCCTTCATCCAGTTCTTCGATCGGACGTTCTCCCAGAAGGTGCTGCAATACAAACCGAACAATTGAGAAACCCCGCGGCGTCAAATCATACGCTGCGGGGGTCTTTTTTATTGCTGCCGTTAAGCAGAAAATGAAGGAGATCTATCTTTCAAAACCGCCTGCGGACTGTTGCAGCGATGGGGAGCCACAACAAACCCATCAGACAGGCTTTGGAAGAAGCAAATAGGGATGTGAGAAATGCACTGTCACAGGTTGATGCCGATTCCAAGGATCACGAATAGGATCGCAAGACAGATGCAGCTTAACATTTATCTGGAGATGGCCCAAGGATAAAATAGAAGCAGTATTAAAGCCGCTCACTGTGCTGGTTTCCAGCATGGTGAGCGGCTTTTTACTACAAATATGAGGAATCGAAGAAGTCTTTTAGTGTGATTCCCAAACCCAGACAGATTCTTTCAATCGTCTCTACGCTCAACTGGCCTCCCCGACGAGCAGTGGTTTGGATTGTGGAGTACGATATTCCGCATTTTTTTGTCAACACACATAGATTCATATCACGCTCTTGCATTAAATCCTGAACACGCTTGATCGTATCCACGAAAATCCCTCCCATCTTTTTAGTTCAAAACTTTTCCAACGATCTCAAATCTTTGCTCTGGAGATATAAGGATTGGCGAATATTTGGTGTTAAGAGAAACCAAAACCGGTTGGTTATGCACCACGCCATAGCTGTCGGTAAGGAACTCTGCTTGGGATTTGTCTGGGGTATGTTCATCGTATTTTTTCAGATATCCACAGTCATCATATACGAATATCCCGATATCCCCGCATTCAAGTTCTTCGCAGCGCTTCACCCATACAATCTGTCCGTTATGATAGCGTGGCTCCATACTATCACCGCTAACATATATCCCGAACTCGGCACCAGCCGGAACGCTACTGGCAGGCACTTGTATCTGCTGGAACATTTCACCCTCAAGAAAAGCTCCTAGACCTGCCGATACTGGCAACTCTGATACAGGCATCATTATGTAGTCGATTTCCGCGGGCTCTTCTGCGTCTGGCTGGTAGCGCCGGGATGCAATCAAGTCCATTTCGTACTCAGCGACTTTTTTTTGCCCGATGTCATTTAGAAGGGCGGGTTTCTGGAAGTTCTTTGTAAAGTAGGAAGGACCCTCCTTGATGTTCAATGCGTAGCAGATTGCAACTAGTTGGTAGATGCTAGGAGTGGTATAGCCTTTTTCCCATTTGCTGATTCCTTTATCACTGACATCGACGCCATAGTGACGGAGAAGTTCAGAGAAAGTTACAAGTGAATAGCCATTCCTTTTTCGTGTGCCTGCGAGAATCTGACCAACCTCATTGCTATCCCTCGCAGCGACTGCATCATAGCGCACTGTGGATGGGGCTATGTGCATTTTGGTGAGCGTGGTTTTCTTTTTCATAACAAGAACACTCCTTTGTGATCCGGTAGCTCTATTATAGTATAGAAAATATAAGAAATCAACAGGAAATCTCTAAAATGGCGACAAATGCGTAATTGACATCTCCATAAAGTGGGTGTATAATCAAACCAAATCCACAAATAACAGCCTTTTGGTGTTATTTTCGTATGGGATTGTGTTTGTTTGGCGTTTTTTTTTTTTGCGAGGTGATACTATGAGAAAAGAAAATGTAAGATGTCCAATGTGCGGAACCATGAATTATGATGTGGATCTTGATGAAACCGGTGGCTGGACAAAATGCCGTCTGTGCAAAGCAGTGACCTGCTCTATGGATGAGTGGAAAAAACATACAGTGTCCGTTCCGCTGTTGAACGAAAAACAGCTCGTGGCACGCAGTATGATTCGCAAGTAATGCACGCCGTGTTTTGATAAATCCGCAAAAAGGAGGAATTCTGATGTGTGGTGATTACAACCTTCGCCGTGAGAAAAGATACGTCGAAGTGGACGTTCGTTTTACTCCTGACGGTAAGATCCGCCCTCTTGCCATAAACTATGACAAGGCTCACACTTATGGAATTGATCGTGTCTTGGCAGTCAAACATGGGACATCACGCCTAGGCGGAAAAGGTCACTGCTTCACCTGCCTGATCTGCGGTCAGAAGCGGAATCTTTGGCTTGAACGGGGCAAGTGGTTCGTGGAAGCCTACTGCTCCGTGCCGGAAAGCTGTGCTTCGTAATGGCAAGATACTTATCCCGCGCAGATCTTTCGCACATAGCGGGTAAGTATATCGACCAGTACTATACCCGTTTCGGGATCAGTAAAGATGACCCAGAACCCATTGACCCTGAACGGCTCGCAAGTTCTGTTCTTGGGCTGAATGTGAAAATGCTGCCGCTATGCAGCGATGGAAGTATTCTAGGACTGACTGTTTTCCAGAAATGCGGTTTTACCGTAACCTTGGGGGACGGGACAAAGCTTGTGGAGGTGTTCATGCCGAAGGACGTTGTAATCGATTCCGCCCTTGCGTCAGACAGCTGCACCGGATGCCGGAATTTCACGATAGCGCATGAAGCGGCACACCATATTCTGGCTGACCAGTTTCCGAACGACTACGGAAAAGCAGTCAAGTGCCGTGGGCACATTGCCTATCGGGAGAGAAACGGAAAGGCCTCGTGGGAAGAATGGCAGGCGGATACCCTTGCAGCAGAGCTGCTGATGCCAACATTTCTGATCAATGCCGAAATAGAACGTGTGGCGTTGACTCTGCCAAATGGGATTCTGTACAAATCAGTGTCTGACCCTAACTATGAAAAAAATCTGGAGATGGCTCAACGGATTGGGGTTTCTTGGTCTGCAATCAGGATCAGACTGCAGCAGATGCAGGTTATAAAAGGCAAACCCATCCACTGCCATCCATTGGACATCATGCGATTTGGAGAATGAATATGATTCAGTTAAAGAACCGTCCCTTTGCCGGTAAAGCACCGACTACTACACAGCAGGCAGAATTTAGCATAGGCTGGAGATTTTGCCCTGTTTGTGGAAATAAGTTATACCAAAAAATCGAGGGGTGTTCAGGTATACTACAAGTGAAGTGCAATAGATGCAAAGAAACCCTGAGACTTGATCTGGCATTTAGATGCCGGTGATTTTCCAGTCATTTTAACAAATACGGGTGCATTGCACCCTGAATATGGACTGTTCGTCACCGAGCAACGGGCCATTGCCGTAAGGCAATGTATGAAACGCGCACCAAATAGCCGGGCAACAGCTGATAGAGTGATTCTGCTTTAGAACCGCTCTGTTAGTTGGTTGTCCGGCTATTTTTTTAGCCTTCAGGTAGCCTGCTCCCGTAAAAAGGAGCAGGCTTTATGTTTGTCCGTTTTTCATGGATGCCCCAAGCGGCGAAATATCCGTAGCCTTCCAAATTTTCGACTTTTTACGACTTATCGAAAATTTGGAGGTTTACGATGTCTTTTAATAAAGGCTATGAGTTGAAGAAGTTTGAAGCACACTGGGAAAAGTTGCGCATCGAGTACGCAGCTGCGGGAATGACAGAAGAGGCCATCCAGAAGATGTACGATTATGACCGTCAGCAATTCAATTCGGAGCGTACCTTTATCGAGCGGACGCAGGAATTCACCGCTCCTGCGTATGAAAGCTCTGAGGAAGAAGCGTCGCCTTTGATGCTACGCTATCAGGATGCGATTACCGTGACAGATACTTACCACGAAACTAAAAGCCGTTTTGCATGGATTGGTGAGATTGAGAACGAGCAGTTGCTTACTGCACTCGAAACTTTGAAAACCGAAGATTTGGAAATCATCACCATGTACGCTTACGAGGGATACGACATCACTGAAATTTCTAAAGTCTACGGCGTATCTCGGCCCACTATTAGTATCAAAATCAAGAGAATTACTAAATTTTTGAAAAACTTCAATTTCAATGCTACGAATTGACCTTTCTCGTCGGCTACCAAGTGAGAGGACGATTTCCCAAGCGGCACCTGCCGCAGGGCGAAACGTCCGACCTCAGGGACCTTGAAAACTGAATAGTTCCGTCATCTGGTACTCCGATAATGATACTTCCGTAATTCGCGGCCCGGTCACAAAGCAGACGGGGTGGCTGAAATGCCAATGAAGCGGTACAAGTCCGCTGCCAGATGTTCATGCCCCACTCGCAGGGAGCCGAGGGCGAATATGCGAGACCTTTAATCATATTGATCCGGGAACTGTCGGGTACGTTCCACGCATCCGGCAGTTCCCGTTTTTTTACGTACTCTTATTTATTCTTTATCCGAATATTCACTTTTGATACATAGGAGGACACTTTTATGGACGAGTTGAACCCCACGGTGCGCGAGCAGGAGATCTACGAGGAGATGGAGCTGACCCCTGAGATGGTCAAGTCCATCCGAACTCTCTGCGGTACCTGTCTGCGGCACTTTGTGGATGCAAAGGCTTTCAAAATCGCGCTTGTACCCAGCCCAGACCGGAGCATGGACACATGCACCGTCTGCCAGATGCGGCGCGGCTATGATTATGTGGTCATGCACCGCTGACCCAACCATACCACCATACCTTGAACGAAGCTCGTTGCGGAACATCCGGCAGCGGGCTTTGCACATAACAACATGGAGGTACAATTTTGCAGCAAAACTGGAAATTCCAACGCGGAGACATCTTCTTCACCCATTTCGGGGCGAGCACCGGCTCGGAACAGCACGGTGACCGCCCGGCGGTCATTCTTCAGAATGACGTGGGCAATTATCACTCTCCGACCCTGATCGTTGCGACCATGACAAGCAAGGCGGAAAAGAAAGTAAATCAGCCGACCCACTGCCTGTTGGAAAACGCAGGGTTGAATATGCCGTCCGTTGTGCAGGCAGAGCAGATCTTCACCATCGACAAAAGCCGGGCACTGAAGTATCTGGGGCATCTGACCCCAGAGGAGATGCGCCGGGTGGATGATGCGGTTCGCATCAGCCTTGCGCTGAACCCTATGGGCAGCATCCAGCAGATAGAGCCTATCCGGCGCTCTACGGCGGTTTATGCGCCGCCTGAGGTGGTGGATGGCAAACCGCCTGTCTACCCCTATACGCCCATCCGGTCGTCCTTTGAGAACGCCGGAAGCATCGAGGAAATGATGCTGTACACCGAGTTGCAATCCGCGGTTCATGCCATGATCCAGCGGTTGGAATACAGCTTCACCTTCAATCCCAGCCTGCTCACCAGCCCGAAGCGGAAGCAGCAGGTGGCTGAGATCTTAGAGGAAGCCGAGAAGTACATTTGGAGAATCAAGGAGGAAATGCGATGCGCCTGAAAGACAACAACAATCCCTTCATCCATGTCAACCCGCCGTACCAGCTCATGGTCATCCATAGCAGCAAGCTGGTCTACCCCCGCGAACTGTACCAGCGTGGTGTGGAGCGCAAGCGTGTGGAACTGATCGCCGCCCACTTCAACGAATATGTGGCAAACGAGCCGAAGGTTAGTTTCCGTAACGGTCAGTTCATCGTAACGGATGGGCAGCACACCATCGAGGGGCGCATCCTCCGCAACGGCGGCAAGGATCTGCCGATCCTCTGCAAGGTGTACACGGGCATGACCGTGGAGCAGGAAGCCCTGCTCTTTGCCGAGCAGAACGGCTTCTCTGCGCCGCTGACGGCAGGCATCAAGCTCCGTGCCAAGGTGGTGGGCGGCGATGCCATCTCCAAAGCCTTTCTCGCAGCCACCAACCGGGTGGGATTGAGTCTCAATTATGACAGCCAGCAGCTGACCGATTACCGCATCGGCTGCGTTGGTACGGCCTTCCGGCTCTACAAGCAGATGGGCGAACCGCTCTACTGTGAAACGATGCGGTTGATTGTGGCAGCATGGGAGGGCAAGCCCGATTCGTTCCGGGCATCTGTTCTGAAAGGCATGATGCACTTTGTGGAGCTGTACCACGGCGAGTTCAGTGAAGAACGGCTGCTCCGTGCGCTGCGCAGCATCCACCCGGTCGATATTTACCGCATCGGGCAGGACGACCCCGCAAAGCTGCGCGGATGGAAAAAATACGTTTTCCCCATCTACACCGCCTACAACGGCAAGTGCAGGAAAGACGCACTGCCGATGAAGTTCTAAGCTCAAATATCTCCTTTGGCAAGTGAGATGGTCCCCGAAAAAGACCATCACACTTTACATATAGTATTTTTTGCTGAATAATCGACATATTGAACTAGAAAGAGAGGACAGGAATGAGCGAGATCGCAGCCTGCACTTTGATTCAGGAAGAGCCTGACCGAAAGACGGAGAGGTATCTGACGATGTTCAAGGACTACCCGGATGTGGTGACGGTGGAGCATCTTCAGGAAATGCTTGGCATCTGCCGGAAGAATGCGTATCTGTTGGTCAAGCAGAATAAGATCCACTCGGCGCGTGTAGGACGCAGCTATAAGATACCAAAACTCTGCGTGGTAGAGTACCTGCTCGATCAGGATCGGCAACTTGGAGGGATGCACCTTTCAAACTCCCTTGTGCCATCCTTGCAAAACACTCCAGAATCTTCTAAACTTATGATGCCTAAGCAAAGGACGTTTGGCTGCGAACAGAAAGGAGCATAACTATGACAAATGTGGCCGGACATTTAAGAGAACAAAACGGTATGTATCAGATGATTCTGAGCTGGAAAGACACAGATGGAAAGCGCAGAACCAAATCCATCAGCACAGGACTTCCTGTTAAAGGAAACAAAAAAAGAGCTGAATCTCTGTTGCGTAAAACACAAAAAGAGTTTAACCCTGAAACGATGCAGCAGGTTTCCGACCTGCCGGTATCGGAATATCTGAACCGCTGGCTTCGGGAAAGCGTGATGAACCTTCCGCCCGAAACCTATGGCAGATATGCTTATGATCTGGGAAGAGTAGTTGTCCCATACTTTGAAAAGAAGCGGCTGTCTTTGAAAGCACTCTCTCCGCGCGATCTGGAAACGTTCTTCCGCTATGAGCGTCAGCAGGAGGAGGCCAGTGTACAGCAGCTTCTGGATTGGCACAAGGAGTTGACCGATGCCCTACAATATGCCGTTGACAATAATTGGCTGAAGGTCAGCCCCATCAAAGAAGTTGACCCCTGCCTTGATAACTCCCCGGTACTTTTCACCGACTTCATCACGGACTGGTTGAAAATGATGAAGTCACGAGTGGAAATCACAACCTATACCAGCTATGAAAGAGCAATCGTTCACAAGATCGTCCCATATTTTGAACCGCTCCACTATACATTGCAGGATATGGAACAGCATCCCAAATACATCCAAGACTTCTACCAGCATGAGTTGGATCGTGGCCTTACGGCAAACACCGTCATTCACTATCACGCCAACATCCGCAAATGCTTGCAGTACGCTTTTCAAATCGGCATGATCCGTTCCAACCCGGCAGATCGCGTTGAACGTCCTCGTAAGGAAAAGTTCAAGTCGGAGATTTACAGCGGTGAAGAACTGGAGCAGCTTTTCAAAGCGATTCAAGGTGACCCTTCGGAGTTTGGCGTTATCATGGCTGCATTCTACGGCCTGCGGCGCAGTGAAGTTGTTGGCTTGAAATGGGATGCCATTGACTTTGAAAACAAGAAAATCAGCATTCAGCATACGGTTGTGACCGCAAAGGTCAACGGAACGCTAACAGAAATCGCACGAGATAAGACAAAAACAAAGTCGAGCTGCCGGACACTTCCCCTAATCCCTGCCTGTGAGCAGATGCTCAATAAAATGAAAAAGGAGCAGGAGCAGAATCGGAAGGTCTGCGGCAAAAGCTATTGCACCGATTATCTTGACTATATCTATGTAGACCCGATGGGAAAACGGATTCGGCCCGATTTCCTGAGCCAACATTTCCCGGATTTTCTGGTCGCACACCAGATGAAGCGTATCCGCTTTCACGATCTGCGCCATAGCTGCGCCAGTCTGCTCTATGCCAATGGCGTGAGCCTGAAGGAGATTCAGGAGTGGCTGGGGCACAGCGACATCAGCACGACAAGCAACATTTATACACATCTGGATTTCTCCAGTAAGGTATCTTCGGCGAATGCAATCGTCAATATCTTCCCAGAAAACGCCAAAGTATAAAAAATGGGCAAAAAAGAAAAACAGCCTAAAATCTTTCGATCCTAAGCTGTTTTATGATGAAGTGCCGATGGTGGGACTCGAACCCACATGGTTTCCCGAACGATTTTGAGTCGTTTGCGTCTGCCATTCCGCCACATCGGCTGATATTCAATTTTGAGACATTCGTACCGGTTTCTGAAGATTGGAGGGATGTTCAGGAGGGATGTAAGAAATCCTGCTTCGACAAACCTTCAAAATTCAACGCACACTCGTGAATTTCTCGTACAGACAAGAAAAATCACGAAGCGGATTTTGAGTCCCCCTCGTCTGCCATTCCGACACACCGGCGCATTCTGTTGTATGGATAACATAGATATTATAGCGGATTCTTCGCCTAAAATCAAGATGCAGCTTGCAACTCGGCAAATTTCTGCTTTTTCCCGCCGCTGTTCTTCCGGATAGCCCTTCGAGACTCGCACAAATCCTGCCAGTTTCTTTTTTCCCTCTGTATCTTCCTCGTTTTGTCGGAATTTGGCCCCCATTTGACCGGGCAAAGCGGATGATTTTTCCAAAAAACACTTTACAAACGTCAAAGAAATAACTATTATATAAGTATAGTGCCCTGAATCGTTGGCACATTCAGAAAATGGCCGGGCAGACCAAGCAACCGCTTCCGGCCCGGAAATCATCCGCGTT
>OHJQ01000941.1_pt1 | contig 17159 bp, 7 predicted proteins | sample 1568601 | NCBI WGS metagenome assembly OHJQ01 (sample SAMEA3879599, study PRJEB24766) | human gut metagenome | biome: human-associated habitat; feature: feces | place: USA | collected 1985/1987 | reverse complement strand
GATTTCAAAGCGCACATCTCCATTGGCAGCCCTGCGGTCTCCATTCAAAACAAGGGTCAGTCCTCCCTGGTGTCCTTCAGGGTAGACGTCACTGAACACCATCACATTGGCCCCGCCATTCTCAAAATATCCCGATGGATTGATTCTGAAATCCTGGGCGTGCAGCCCCATACAAAGCATCAGTGATGCTGCACCTGCTATAAATTTCTTCATAAATACTATTTTAAACGATTATGTATTTCTACTCCCAAGCGTACCGTATGATACGGGCAACGCCACATACTCACTTTGGGAGTATCCTTCTTGGGTTCTCCATCAAAACAATCACTGTACCATTCACCGTATTCCCGGTCTATCATACAGTCCTTTACGAAAGTCCAAACCGTATCGGCCGATTGCAGATAAACGTCATTCCCGCTGATTTGCCAGGCATTGACACAAGCTATCATCGTTTCAATCTGGCCCCACCATGAGGCATGCCCGGTTGTTCTTCCGCCCTTCTTTTCATACATCATATACCCTTTGTCACTCAGTCCTTCCACCAAGCAAGCATCCGTCACATCCAGCGCAAGCCGATTCGCCCTATCCATCAGTTGCCGGTCTTCTAACACACGGGCAGCCTCACAAAGCAGCCATCCCGCCTCTACATCATGTCCATAAGAGTCCATCTCAACCAGACTGTTCCATGCATTATCAAAGAACAAATTAAAATGCCTCCTTGAAGAGTCATAAATACGGTCCATAAACAACTCGGCGCAGAACTTGAGTCTTTTCCTCAGTCCGTCGTCTTTCCAGCATTGATATAAAAGGGTATAAGCTTCCAGCACGTGCAAATGCGCATTCATAGTCTTGGATGCATTGTTATCATAATTATCCAGTTGTTTCCAATCTTCAGTAAAAGATTCCACATAACCGTCATATTGCGGTTCGCGGCCTTTCTCCTCCAAGGTATGATATAAACCGACAGCCATATCCAGACTCTCGCTGTTACCTGTTGCCAGATAGTGTTCAGCCAGCCCATAGATGGCGTAGGTCATGGCATACGTATATTTGGAAGCATTCAGCACCTCACCGTCAGGATTGACCAGCCAATATACCCCACCATGTTCCTTGTCTATAAATGTATCAATGAAGTAGCGTTGCGATTTATCCGCAAGCTTCAGATAAGCCTCATCCTTAAACGTACGGTATGCGGCAGAAAAACTCCACAGAATCCGGGCATTCAGAACCCCTCCTCTCGGAGCATCCACTACCGGAGTACCATTCCGCAATACAGTTCCATAAAAACCGCTGTCGGGAGCCACTGCATAATCCATCCAAAACGGCAACACGCTGTCCCTGACATTCGTGACAATCTCTGTACGCATGCGTGTCTGCATATCTGTCTCCCCTGAATGCGACCGGCAGCCTGCCAGACAAGACGCAACCAGCAGTGCTATCCAATAAAACATCTTCCTTTCCATAATTATTCTCTAAAACCATCAAACTTTTCCTTGTTTAATTCCCCGTTTATCAGAGACTGGTGTTCGTCGTCTCAAGTACTGGTGTTTGTCATGTCAGACACCGGCTTTCATCACGACAGACGCTGACGTCTATCACAACAACTACTGGTGCCTGACATTTCACTCACAAATATTTTATTATTAAGTGTTTATTTATAATTTATCAATATCCCGGATTCTGGTCAGCCTGATTGATGAGCGGGTTGGTCAGAATCTCATTCGTCGGAATCGGGAAGATTTCCTGATAAGCCTCGTGCTCAAAGAAACGGAATGAGTCACCAGTCTGCAGACAAGCCTCTTGTGAAGAGTTGGCTGCTGTCTTCGGATATTCGGCGGCAAACCATTCTTTGCACATACCCATACGGCACAAATCATGGTAAAGCGAGAACTCGGCATTGAATTCATGGCGACGCTCTATAATCAGCGCCACCTTCCATACCGGAGAAGTATAGCCTTTGGCTGCTTTATAGCTTGTATAATAGGTCTCTGCATCCGGCACTTCCACCGTCTGGGTATTCAACATGTCGGCGGGTAGGTCAATCATCGTCGCTCCCATCTCCAAATTACCCCAAGCACGGTTACGTATCTGACGTATCATGTTCCATCCGGTAGCGTTGTCACCTGTCTCGAAACAACATTCTGCATAGTCGAGCATGATGCCTGCATAACGCTTCAAAGTCAACGAAATAGGATTGAATACTTTGTTGTTCTCACCTGGCTTGCATCTCCAGTATTTCAAGGAATAAACAGTAGGCATATTTTCGGAACCTTGGAAAAGACCGTCAAAACCACTTGTCACCCCTACAGTCTGCCCGGTAATGGGATGCGTATCCCCTTTGGCAACAGCAGAGTATTGGCGGCGTTTGTCACCCGGTTCAAAGGAACGTACAAACTCCCAAGAAAGACAGAGAGACCCCCAGCCTCCCCATTCGGGTGCCGCACACATATATCCGTACCACATCATGGCATCTGAAGACGAATCGGCTCCCCAGCCCATATATCCTTGTTCATGATACATCACCTCAAATACAGATTCTTTGGTCCAATGTGTATCCCAGGCATGCAGGTTACCGAAGCAGGGCTCCAATGAATAGGTTCCACTGTCCACTATATCCTTTAGTTCCGTCTTGGCTTTCGTAAAGTCTTTCTTCAACATATACAGCTCGGCCAAATAAGCTTTGCAGAACCCCTTGGTTATACGTCCGTATTCACCATTCATGGGTAACCAGTCCAGATGGTCGCGTCCAAAAGACAAATCTTCCTCGATAGCCGCATAAGTCTCATCCACGGATTCCGGACGTGCCTTTCCTACCGAAGTAGTATAGGTTTCACCGGTAAGCAACATCGGTACCCTTCCGAAAAGTTTCGTCAGGTAAAGGTAGTTATAACCGCGGATGGCACGTGCTTGCGCTTCATAAACGGTCTTGGAATTGCTGTCCGCAAATATAGAGGCATCCGCCGTCTCCAGGCCAGCCAGGAAACGGTTTGCACGGTCCACTGCACGATAACTCATCCGCCATGCAGTCTCCAGGGAACCCTTATCGGGTTTCCAGGCATGACGCTGCCATTCCGCATCCCAACCGGAAGCCTGACAGTCCATCGTAGAATGGTTGGCAGCAAATACCTGAGGCTTGAATCCCCATGTTTCGTCATCACCGGAACCGTGCTGGTCCGTATAAAAGGTATCATAAAGTCCGTTCAATCCGGAAAGGACATTCTCCTCCGTTTTAAACATGAAATCTGCCGGAAGAATATCGTAATGATCCACTTCCAAATAATCGTCACAAGACGTTACGGTGCTTAAGGCCAGCACACCGATCAACAGTTTATATAAGTTTTTCATAATCATATTTTTTATCCGTTAGTATTAGAACTGTACACTCAGACCGAAAGTAACCGACATCGGGAACGGATAACGTCCTCCGTCAAATCCCGAATACAATACATTGGAGTCACCAACTTCCGGATCGCCGAACTTATTGTACGAAGAGATGGTACATACATTGTCGACACTGGCAAATACGCGTGCATTTTCCATTTTCACCGGTTTCAGCACATTCTTCGGGAATGTATATCCTATCTGAATATTTGAAATCTTCAGATAATCCCCCTTCTGGATGTAGGCGTCGGACACACGCATGTTCTTATTATAGTCTGTCTTGGTGATACGCGGATATTTGGCGCCGGTATTCGAAGATGACCATGCATTATTGATATATTCCTTCAGTACATTCTGATAACCGCCGTCGGGTGCATAGACTGAGGTCAAGCGGGCCGAAGAATAAGAAAGGATATCCATACCGGCTACACCGTACAAGTTCATCGAGAAATCAAAGTTTTTCCAGGAAGCGGTAAGGTTCATTCCGTAAGTGAACTTGGGATATCCATTGCCTATAACAGTACGGTCGGCATCGGTAATCTGCCCGTCACCATTCAAATCAACAAACTTATAGTCGCCGGGCTGGGTAGTCTTGTCCTGATATACACCACTTTCAACTCCCTTTTCAACCGCCAGCCTATTCATTTCATCAATTTCGGCCTGGGTTCTGAAAATGCCTTCTACCTTCCAGCCATAGTAGGAACCTACAGGATAGCCGTTCTGTGTAATGGAGTGGTTGTCCCAGTTGTCGCCATCTTGTGCTGAACCTGACTTGCTGAATATCGGATCGCCGACTTCAATAGCCTCGTTCTTCAGGGTAGACCCATTCAGTCTTATGCCGATATTCCAATCGCTGAAGCTCTTGTTCCACGCAGCAGTAAACTCGAAACCTGAGTTACGGATATGTCCCGCATTAGTATAGACATTGGAGAAACCGGTGGAAGGACGAATCTGGCGATACAGAAGCAGATCCTTTGCGTCACGGATAAAGTAATCGGCAGAGAAAGAAAGCTCATTGTTCATAAAGGCAAAGTCAATACCGATATTTGTCTGCTCATTGGTTTCCCATTTCAGGTTGGTATCAATTTCTTTCTGCTGGGCAATACCGGCACCGTTAATCACACTCGAACCATTAAAGAACCAGTACATTGCATTTGCCGAAGACAACTGTGCTATGGACAAGTTGGTACCATTGCCCGCATTACCGGTCTGTCCCCATCCGGCACGCAACTTCAAGTTACTGAACAGTTCTAAATCCTTAATGAACTTTTCCTCGGAAAGACGCCAAGCTACAGAAGCGGAAGGGAATGTACCATAACGATTGCCGGCACCAAAGTTCGAAGAACCGTCGCGGCGTACCGTTGCAGTCACAATATAGCGGTCGTTCAAAGTATAAGTCAGACGGCCGAAGTAAGAAAGGAATCTTGTCTTCAAATCCAGCCCACCATCCGTTTGCTTAGACGATGGGTCATTGGTCAATGAAATTTTGCGGATGTTGTCTGCCGGGAAATCGTTGGCACTGGAATTCAGCCAGGCACCGTTCGTATCGCTGGTAGAGAAACCGGCCATTGCACTTACGCGGTGATGCTCATTGGACCAGTCATAGTTCAAGAACGCTTCCAGACCGAGTGAAGTGGACTGGCTCTGGTTCAGCGAGAACGAGTCCTTACGGTCTTGAGTTCCAAAGGTTCTATCATTATAGGCTGTATAGCCATTATAACCTTTTGTATAATAATTATAACTGGCAATAGTCTTGAAAGTCAACCCTTTGTACAAATCGAGTTGTAGGAAAGCACTAGCAAGCATACGGTCCCATTTATTAATACTGTCGGCAGTCTTGGCAGCAGCAACCAGATTGTCAGCTCCCTTGTTCACGTCTCCATTGCCTTCTTTCTTGTAATGTCCCCAAGTACCGTCGGGCAACACAATAGGCATGGAATAGAAAACACCGTCCTCTACATAATCCATGGTTGGAATGGCTTGTGCATAGTTTCTCAGGTTGCCTCCTCCCATCTTTTCCGAATGTGCATAGTTCAAGTTCAAGCCTACATGCAGAAAGTCTTTCACTTTGTGAGTGATATTAGCGCGTGCCGTCAAGCGTTTAAAATTCGACTCAATCACGATACCCTGGTTGTTCAAATAACCCAGAGATAAGTTGGCTTGGGTATTTTCGCTGCCTCCCGAAGCAGAAAGGTTATAGTTCTGCTGTAATGCCGTGCGTGACATTTCATCCTGCCAGTCAATGCTGTTCAGTCTGCCTATGTAATCCTCGCCATATGCCAGATTGGTCATGGCAATACCGTCATTCTTGACGGCGGAACGTACAGCACTTGCAAACAAGCCCGCATCAGCCACATCAATCTTATTCGAATTGAACTGGAGGGCATAGTTGGCCGAAAAGTTCACCTTTGCCTTCCCCTTACCACCGTTCTTGGTAGTAATCATAATGACGCCATTGGCACCGCGAGTACCATAGATTGCCGTAGCCGAAGCATCCTTCAGAATTTCGATGGACTCTACATCATTAGGATTCAAGAAATCGATGGAAGTTCCTACCTGCACACCGTCCACTACATAGAGTGGGTCGGCAGAACCATTCACGGTTGCCACACCGCGGATACGGATGGAGAAACCTCCTTCCGGGTCACCGGAAGAACGGATGACAGATACACCTGCCTCAGCTCCCTGCAAACCTTGTCCCAAGTTCACCGGATTCCGCTTCATCATTTCCTCCGCATTCACGGAAGCCACAGAACCGGTGAGGTCGGATTTCTTCATCGTACCGTAGCCCACAACAACTACCTCATCCAAGGTTTCGGTATCCTCCTTTAAAGTAATTTTCAGAGCATTCATATTCCCGGTTACTTTGACCGTTCGCGCCAGATAACCGATGTAACTGGTCTTCAGCGTAGAACCTACGGGACACTGCAAGGAGAAGTTACCGTCCAAATCGGTAATCATACCGTTTGTCGTACCTTCCACAATGACATTGGCACCGATGATGGGCTCGCCTTTCTCATCCACCACTTGGCCCTTCACAGTAACTACACTCTGCTGTACGACAGTGACACCTGCAAACGGCTGTACGCTTGTTGCAAAGAGAGGTCCGGCACATGCCAGCGATACTGACATGATACCCAAATACTTCATCACATTTCTCATAAATACTAAATACTTAGGTTTAACAAATACCCCGGTCATAAGCACATCGGGAAAAAGATATGCGACACAATTTTGTGCCACTATAGAGGCACTGCCGTGCCATTGGGAAGGCACATCTGTGCCACCATAGTGGCACAGATTTCGGTAACTATATCCCTTTCTCTTCCATACCGACAGGGGTGAATTCAATATAGATTTTCAAAGATTAAGTTCAGAAACTCAGGGAAGTGCCTTCAATCTGGTTCAACAGTTGCGGTTTGGCCTTTCCACAATCCACTTTCACAACCTGAATACGGTTGTCGGCAGGTAGACAAACCAATCCTTCTGCCTGCTTCTTGTCAGCACTGTATACCTTCAGGCTCATTTTGCTCCAATCCATCTCAGCAGTGGACTGCGCCAACTTCAGATGAGGAAGTACCGAACCGTCACGTACCAGCATGATTATCGGCAGACTGCCTGCTTCAATCCGGTGCCATCCGCCTTCGTAGACTTTCTCTGTCTGGTAGTCTATCCATTTTCCTTCGGGAAGGTAAACTGTGCGGCCCGTCATACCGGATTCAAGCAAGGGGGCAACCAGAATCTGCGAACCGAAGAGATACTCGTCATCCACTTTCCATGCTCCCGGATCATCGGGGAATTCTACAAACAAGGCTCTTAGCATCGGTAAGCCCTTTTCTGTACATTCCTTAGCCTGAGCATACACATAAGGCATCAGACGGTACTTCATCTCCGCACTCTTGCGGAAGACATCCTGCACACGCTTGCTGTCGTACAACCACGGCTCTGTCGGAGGTGCCCCATGCGCGCGGGTATGGGAAGTAAGAAAACCGAACGGTATCCAGCGGCAATACAAGTCCTCCGGAGTGGATTTTACAAAGCCGCCCATATCATGGCTCCAGAAGGAGAAACCGGACAAGCCGAAGGACAAGCCTGCACGAAGCGTACCCAGCAGACCCGTGTTCGTAGTTGCAGCATCACCGCCCCAATGCAATGGATAACGCTGGGAACCAGCCCATGCGGCACGTGCCCACATTATATTCTCGTTGTGCAACTTCTTGGTTATCTCGGACACTGCCATATCATAACGCACCGGATAGAGGTTATGCTCATACCATCCGCTCTTGCCGGAAGCGTAAATACCATTCAGTGGAGCAGCCTCGCCAAAGTCTACTTTAATGGCACTGACACCGATATTCAGCAATCCCGCCAGTTTGTCCTGATACCACTTTACTGTTTCCGGATTGGAAAAATCAAGCACCACATCTTCGTAGGGAAGTTCACCATTTCCATTTTTCACATACATGTCTTTCTCTATCAGTTCAGAGAAATAACGGTTTTTAGGAGTGAAATAAGGCAACTGCCACAAACATACATGGAAACCTTGAGACCTCAAATCCTTCAACATCTGCTGTGGATTCTGGAAACGGTTCTCGGAGAATTTATAGTCACACTGCCAGTCCACATCAAACCAGCCGGTATCGAAATGGATAACATCGCACGGATACTTGTTCTTACGGATATTGGCCGCTACATCATAACCTTCCTTTTCACTGAAATAGGTAATACGGCTCATCCACGTACCGAAAGACCACAAGGGGGGCATGCCCGGCTTTCCTACCAAATCGGTGTACTCGTCCAGAATATCTTTCGGCTCGCCGAAGAAAACGAACAAATCCAGGTTCTCGTCACCCATGAACATTTTGTTCAGCCCAATATAGGTAGCACCAAAATCACAAGTCACGGGAGCGGATGTATGCATAAACATACCATATCCCCGGTTACTCATAAAGAAAGGAATCGGTTTGTACATCTGGTCCGTCTCAGGCCCTTGTGGGTCTGTAACGAACAAGTTCACCTTCTGTCCGGCCTTGTTCAGCCCAGTGGCAGACTCTCCGCAACCAAAAATCATTTCATCTGCAGTCAAGGTAAATACCGGATTGATGCGGCGAGCATTGTCGCTTCCCCGCTTCACAAAACAGAACGGCGTATATTTTACCTGCGTAGAGTCCGCGTCGCTCAAAGCGGCAGTCTGGCTCAAGATACGTCCGGCTTTATCCTTCAAGACGATTCTCCAAGGATTCTTGTTAATCTGAATGGTTCCATAGTCGCTGGAATAGATAATCTTGTCATTCGTCTCGGTAACTTTCCAGCTTCCATCCCTGCCCGGTTCCTTTGCCAACATGATGGAAGCGGCAGGTTTGGGTTCCACCGGGGTCGTTAGCATACGGATACGTACCGTACGCGGAGTTACAAAGTCAATCTTGAATTTGAGGTTAGGGTCATTTTCATAGGCAGTGAAGGGGAAATCGAGCATTCTCATTTTACGGGGCTGTGCACCGTTGGTATTGAAGGCTTGGCGGGGCATCAGATGCCCGCGTTTCCAATTCACCAGCCCTTCACCCGACTTGGCATCGAATGACTCCAGGTGATCTGCAAAAAACAAGGTATTACTCAAGTCACGGAAATCGGTACTCATGTCCAGAGGTTGGTTCATCAAATACGAAGTACCGTCATTGACATGTGGCTGTGCCAACAGATTGCCACCGGCAAACAACAGCATCGCCACTGCTAAAAGTTCTTTCTTCATACTATTAGGATTTAAATGATCTCGCCTGCAAATGTATTTTTCTTAAAGGAAACACAGATGCCTTAAAAATGTCTTTTAATATCCGGTTTTGTTTCATAGAACCCATATAGGGCCATTGGAAACAAAATGCATACTATTTTTCACCAAACGGAGGATATCATCCCACACGAATACGCAAATCTTTCCTTGCTCGTTCGAAGGATTATATTTAAGTTTGCAGTTACAATATTGTTAATCCTTCTAATAAAGAAAATACATGAAACAACTGCTCCTATTCCTTATATGCAACCTGGCCTTCCTCCTTACTGTTCAAGGTAACTCAGCGGAAATCCCGCCGGCTGTCATGTTCAAGCAGCTCTCTACAACAGAAGGACTCTCCAACAACAGTGTCCGAAGCATCTACAGAGACAATAGGGGATTCCTCTGGGTGGGGACAGAATCAGGACTCAACAAATACGACGGCTACTCCTTCCAGCAGTATTACCAGAACAACTCCGACCTGCCGGACGATGCCATCAGCGAAATTTTCGAAGGACCGGACGACAATGTATGGATAAGGACTTCCAGCGGCTACAGTATCTATAATTATAAGACCGGTAAATTCGACAATGACTATAAACCCATACTCGATGGGCTGCAAATCCCCAGTAAAAACATTCTGAGGATGGGAAAAACATCCAAGAATGAGTTTTGGGCCTACGACTATTCCAAACTTTACATACGAAGCATGGACAACAGCTCCATCAAAGCCTATCCACTGGCAGTTGAAAAGATTTCAAACCTCTATATAGGTGTCCAGTTCATTTATATAATGTACTCCAACGGTACCCTATACAGTATCAGCAAGCAGACTTCCGAAGTCAAGGAAATAGCCATTCCCACCATCTATAGACCTTTGCTGGAGAATCATGAGCCACACATTTACATAGACCAAAACGAAAGCCTATGGGTATACACCTTCCAAAACAGCCTACTTTTGCACAAGAACAGTTTTACACAGCAATGGGAGGACATCAGCCTGAACAATAACACTCACATACAGTACAATCGCGTGCAACGCATCCTCGACCTGGGAGACGGCAACGTATGGATACTTACCAGCCATATGGGGCTGTTCGTTTACAACACCCTGACCAAATCGCTTACCAACTTGGTGCACAATCCATTGAAACCGCACACCATTGCCAGCAACAATCTGAATACCATTTACCGGGACAAAGACGGAACCATATACATAGGGAATTTCAAACACGGTATTTCCTATTATAGCCCCATGTCCCAAATCATACTATGCAACAAATCCCTGGAATATGATGATATCCTGACCTTCTGCGAAGACACCAGCCAGGAATACATTTACTACGGAACAGACGGTACGGGACTAATCCGACGTTCACTAGTGACCGATTCATACGAAAAGATAGCAACTCCCGCCAATATTGTAGTCGACTTATCCATCGACTCCAAAAACCGCCTATGGATAGGCACCTTCCAGAAAGGACTGCTATGCTACTCGAAAGGGCAAATCAAACAATACACAGTAAGTAACAGCCAGCTTCTCGAGAACAATGTGTATACAGTAAAGGTAGACAAACACGGATACATCTGGATAGGTACCATGAAAGGATACATACAGAGGTTAAATCCGGAAACCGGGCAGTTTGACACCATCTTGTACCGTCCGGGAGAATTCTTTGTCCGAGATATGTACTATGATAAAGACAGTACCCTTTACGTAGCGACCAAAGGAGGACTCATTATCATCGATACGGAAACCCAAGCCTATAATATCTACGCCGAAGCCGGCCGCTTCAAGGAGAACAATATGCTCACTGTCTATAAGGACAGCCGGGACCTTCTTTGGATAGGACATCCACACGGACTGAGTATATGGAACCAGAAGAACGACTCCATCTACTTCCTTGACCAGAAAAACGGACTTGCCGCCAACCTCGTCAGAGCCGTCACGGAAGACAACAACAACCAGATGTGGATTGGTACCGGCAACGGCATCTCACGAATCAAAATAACAAACGGTACATACGCCATCGTGAACTACTCCGTAAGCGACGGACTGATATGCAACGATACCAATGTCCACGCCATCCTCAAGCTACAGAACGGCAATATACTGATAGGCACGCCACAAGGTTACCAGACTATCATTCCACAAGACATCCTGACCACAAGTTATGATGCCAATATTTACCTTACCGGTATTGAGCTCAAATCCGGAATGACCCATCCGGACATCCTGAACGGCAGCTCACTTGAATGTGCACAACATCTTTCCTTCACTGAAAAGGAAAATTCATTCACTCTGTCCTTCTCTGCCCTCGACCTGGTGGAAACGGATAAGATAAAATATGCCTATAAGATTCATTCCAACTGGATTTATGCTGAAAACAACAAAGTAAACCTATCCATGCTGACTGCCGGAAACTATACTTTATCCGTCAAGGCATGCAACTCACAAGGCATATGGAGCCCCAACGTCAAGGAACTGAAAATAAAGATACTCCCTCCTTGGTGGCGCACTTGGTGGGCTTATACCATATATAGCGGTATCGTTTTGTGCATCCTTCTGTCCATTATCCGCAATCTGCGCTTACGCCAAAAGCAGAAACAAATCATGCAGGCCATCGAGGTGGAAAATGAAAGGCAGCAGAAAATCAACAATATGAAACTGCAGTTCTTTGCCAACATAAGTCACGAACTGCGGACCCCCTTGTCACTTATCATCAATCCGCTTGAAGAGTTTTTCGTAGACCATCCCGAATATCGTAAAGGCATTCTGGATATGGTCAAACAAAATGCCGACTATCTGCTGGAACTGATTAACCAACTGCTGGATTTCAGAAAGCTGGATGCCAAGGCTGAAACCCTGAAATGCAAACATGACAACATCCTTATCATTCTGAGTGAAATATTCCACTCTTTCGATCCGATAGCACAGAAACGGAACATCAGCTATAGCCTTACCGCTCCACAACATTCTGTATTCATGGATTTCGACTATGACAAGATACGCAAGATATGCACAAATATCCTGTCAAATGCATTCAAGTTCACTCCCAATAAAGGAAGCATCTCACTGGATATTGCCGTAAGAGGCACAAATCTGGAACTGACCTTTACCGACACCGGTTGCGGCATAGAGGATGAAGCCAAGGAGAAAATATTCCAAAGATTCTATCAGTCGGGCAAAAACCAGTCGAACAACGGAGGCAGCGGCATTGGACTGCACATTGTTTCCGAATACGTAAAGATGCATCAGGGTACTGTCTGTGTCAGGGATAACCAGCCTTGTGGTTCTGTATTCCTGATTGCCCTACCCCTACACCAGAACAGTAATGAAACCAAAAACGGAGAACCGGTCGAAGGACCGGAAATAAAAGAAGAATCCCATCCATTCACCATACTACTCGTAGATGACAACTACGACTTCTTGAAATTTCTCTCTGAAAGTCTTGCCAGGCAGTATCATGTATTAAAAGCCACAAACGGAAAACATGCACTGAATGTACTGGAAAAGGAAGATATTGATTTAGTGGTCAGTGACATCATGATGCCCGAGATGGATGGTCTGGAACTATGTTCAACCATCAAGAATGACATACGCTACTCCCATATCCCCATTATCCTCCTGACAGCTAAGGCAAGTGAAGAACACCAATTGGAAGGGCTTAGCGTTGGCGCAGACGACTATATCACCAAGCCTTTCAATATGGAAGTCCTCAAGCTGCGCATCAACAAGATTATCGAGATGAACGTCAAACGTCAGGAAATATTCAATCAGGACATTAAAATCGAGCCAAGCCGTATCACCATCACTCCCCTTGACCAGCAGCTGGTGGAAAAAGCCATCCAGATTGTAGAGGACAATATCAGCGAAACCGAGTTTTCCGTCGAGGAGCTTGCCAGCAGCCTGAATATATCACGCAGCTATTTCTACAAGAAAATGATTAAGATAACGGGAAAGAAACCCATCGAATTCATCAGGACCATCCGTATGAAACGTGCACAACAACTCTTGACAGAAAGCCAGATGCAAGTTTCGGAAATTGCATATACCTTGGGGTATAACTCCCCCAAGATATTCTCCAAACATTTTAAAGAAGAGTTCAACATCAGCCCATCCGAATTTATAAGGCAGCAGGCTGAATAGAAACATTATTTTGACATCAAAGCATCCAACGAAGACACCAACGCCACCAAAGCAGCACTCCAATTAATGGCTATTTCATTGGAAGCATACGAACCTTCCACATCTGCATAAGACTCATCCGGCAGATTGGAAGGATAGGGTACACCGTCTTGTTGGCCAGGATTGGGACCGCCAACAAGGAAACCGGGAAGAGGTGCCTCTATATCATCCGATGCAGAAAGACGATGGTGCGGATACAGAGGACTTTTCATCCCGAAACCGGTGACATAACAATATCCCGTGGCATTCTTTCCTAAAATGTAGTCCATATTGCGGTAGGCGTTCGTCAGGTACGACTTCTCACCCGTAAGCAAATAGGCGCAAACCAGTGAAGTGGCTTGGTTAGCACACCCTTCGGCAAGGCATCCCCAAAAGAAATCTTTGGCATCGTTGCCGTAAGGAGCGTGGAAAGGAGAGCGGTCAGCACCCCGCACAGCCTCGGCAGCATAGTCCAGTAGCAGGTCTTTCATGGCATTTGCCAACTCCACGTCTTCACCCTGATATTCCCTGCCCGGTTGCAGCCAGGCAAACACGCCCAACGCAGTGGTATTGCCCCAAGAAGGAGTCTTATATGCAGTGGGCAGATGCTTCTTCACTTGTTCCCGGTAAACGGGCTTTCCCGTAGCAAGATAGAGCTCGGAAGCCGCCCAGAAGAATTCGTCATCGGCACTACGATCACCGTAAGCTCCCGTAACCACGGCAGGTTGATATTGCTTGTTGAGGAGGTCCTGATGATAGAGCGCTTGCGGATGCGCTTCTGCCCAGGCGTAAGCACGTTCGGCAGCCTGCAAAGCCACTTCCGAAAAGCCAGGATAATCCTCTTCGTAAGGAGCAAACAACACGGAAGCTTGCGCTAAAGCCGCAGCATAGTCCAATGCCGCCGTTACTGATTTCTGAACTACATAACGGGGCTGCTTACACTCCGTAGGCTTGATAAATCCCTCGAACGAAGGGGTAGTCAGCTTGTGGTAGACTCCTCCGTCGGCAGGGTCTTGCATGGTCAGCATCCATTTCAGGTTATAGTACATCTCGTCCAGCAAATCGGGCGTGTGGTTTCCGCTTTCCGGGATGTTCACCCGTTGACGGATAAAATAGTCAGGAAAGCGGGCATAAATCGCCTGCATCAATCCGATGGAATAAGCGGAGTTCACAATGTACTTGTTATAATCTCCGGCATCATACCATCCTCCCGGAGAAGAAATCACCGCTCCCGCCTTACGTTCCGGCCCGGCAGCATTGGGATGTACCAGCACCTTGTCATCTGGATGGCCTGCCGGACGGCTCCACCGACCCGCATAAGTCGCTTCGATGGGCATACCCGTACGTTGGTAATAGAAAGATTTCAAAGCGGCATCGGCCAAAGGGGACAGCACCTTTTCCTTTACTTCGAATGCCACTGAATCGCCGTTAACCAACAGAAGATATCTTCCCGGTACCGTGATGTCACTGAAATCCAATATTGTCCTGCTCCTATCCGACCAAGCGGATGAAGCGGTATATCCGGGTTTGCCGGAAAGTAGCCGATTGCCCGTGGCTGCATCTACTATGGTAAATTCACGTACCTCACCGGCATTCACCACAGCTACTTTTTCCTGCTGGGGATAATACCCTAACTGATTCAAACGTACAGTTTCTGAAGGATGCCCTAAAGTGGCCATTCCTCCCAGAACTGTAAACAGACATGTAGTTATATTCATATCACTATTCTTTATATATTAATATTATTCCATTTCAAAATTATTTATCCGACAATAAGGTAATGAAACTGATAGCCGGCAAGTGTACCCGTACCAGTCCATTCTCCACCTTCACTGCAGTTTCCTTCATGCAGTCCTTTGTATTGGTCACATAGACTTTCAGTTCCTTCACTTCTGCAGGGATACCGGAGATGACAGCCTCGCAATCCGCCCCATTATTGACCATATGGACGGCATATTCTCCGCGCACCATATTTCCGAAAGCCGCACAGTTTACATTTTTCTTGCTGCTACTGACTGGAATAGCCAAGGCATCGGCCGGAGTGGAGGCCAGCTGCTTAATGTTCCAGAAACGTTGTGTAGGACGCAAAGGACCTTTGGAGCCATAAATGCCGTCTCCCCACAACAACGAATAGTCTGAAGTGAGCTGCCACTGCAAGATGGACAATGGTTGGCAAATCGCACAAATACGTGTATACAGATTGATTTCATAAAGTGCAAACGTCGACTCATTGAATATCTCGGCATAACCATGAGCAGCGGCATCCGTACTACCCTCACCAACCAAGAGTAGTACATTAATCTCTTTGGCAGCACCCGCCCACTTCCTTAACGTAACATCATCACAACCACGCCATGAATGGAAAGAAACTGCACCAATATACTTATGAGTCTCAGGATTGTTCAAAGCAGGAAGGATAAAATCGAAAGTAGTGGCATCCGAATTGTCGCCAAGCAGCATGCGGGTAGGAAGATTCAACCCTGCCAGATAAGCACCGAACTCCTTAATGAAATCTGCATGCTCCTGCGGAGTGTGGAGGACATCAATACCCAAATCCGATTCATTGAACGAGAACATGGAGAACTCAATACCATAATACCGTTTGGCATACAACAGATAATCTGCCATGGATTTATAAATCTTCTCCTTTTTCCGGTTATCCAGACGATAAGCAATGACACCACCTTGACGGGCATAACTTGCAGGACCTCCGTCAATGGCCCATGCAGGCGGAAACCAACAGCTTAGTATTACCGGCATTCCCATCGCCTTCAAGCGCTTTGCCATGAGGAGACTTTCCTCCACCCGCTTGTTCAGTCCCCCATTCTGTGCCACGGCAATAGGATCGGATTCTTCTTCGGGTTGCCACAATCTCCACGGAAATTCCACACGGCCATAAGCTACGCGCAAGTTTTCCAGACAGTAATCTATCACTTTAGGGTCGGCAGCAGGATTCTGCAGGCGGAAATTCCCTCCAAAGCCTGCAAACAAACTTCCCGGATTCTGCATATCCAATGTAATTTCCGCGTCACTGTGATCTATCACTCCGGAAGCATGCAGTTCCATAGACAATGCTGTTCTCCCAGCCTTTTTCAGAATCGGCATTAGCGAGATATACACAACAGTACCGGTAGACTCTTTTTCAACCGTGGCCTTTACAGACTTATTGAACTTGAATTCCAACTTCCTATTGGCCGAAGTAACGGTCAGCTTCCTGCCACTTACCCTTACTTTGGCATCAATGTAGTTTTCCGGACTTAAAGCAATACAGTAATAGGCTGCCTGGTTCAAAGTAGTGTCCGACAGCGCATCAATAGAAATCTCCACCAAGCCTTTTCCCTTATCGGTCACTTTCTGATGGAACTTTACACCTCGCAGAGTAGCCGTCACTTCCTGCATATTCCCCTCACGATGGAAAACGGGACGGACCTGCTTCTCCTTTCCGGTAATCTCCATATCTCCTTTCAAGGTTCCGACACGCAGGGATGACTCAAAGTCTATCAATTCACCGTCTACGCGGACACCCGTGATATTGCTCCATGCCATCACTTCCGTCTGGGCAGAAAGCGGCAGAGATAATATACCACACAGCAATACAACTATTCCAAACTGGAAAATTCGTAAATTCTTCATAATATCAAATCTATAAAAGGTTGTCATTTCAGTCTGGTATCAATCTCAAACCCCATACGGCTGTTATGATAAGGACAATTCCACATACTTGCTTTAGGCTCCTTGTAGCGGGGAGTTCCATCTTCCAGCACCGTTCTGAACCATTCACCATACTCCTTGTCTATCATCCGTGATTTGATGAAGTTCCAGGTGCGGACGGCACTGTCCAGA
>OHJQ01000940.1_pt1 | contig 17177 bp, 15 predicted proteins | sample 1568601 | NCBI WGS metagenome assembly OHJQ01 (sample SAMEA3879599, study PRJEB24766) | human gut metagenome | biome: human-associated habitat; feature: feces | place: USA | collected 1985/1987 | reverse complement strand
AAGTCTCCCTCCGAACTCATCATCCGCTGTATCACACAGCAGATTGAATAACTGGCTATACATGATCGCCACTACAAAATTGAACGTATCATCCGTATCACTGATAATCACAAACAAGGCGGTCTTTTGCGTTCCCAGTTTATCCAGCTCCATCTCATCCTCCGACATCAAATCCCGAAGCTCCTTGATATCAAAAGGCGCAAGTCTCGCCCCACAGGAAATCAGGATACTTTTTGCTGTTTTCCCGGCAGCCAGTTTGTATTTTTTATACTGCCGTACCGCAAAATGCTCCGGTTCTTCCTTTTCCAGTTCCTCAAACAGCATATCTACTGCATTTTTAAATGTCTCATCATCTTCCCTTGTTTCGGAAGCGTTGATAAACTCAAGCAGGGTCGCAAAGTTCTGTTCTTCTTCCGGTGCTTCATACCAGATATAGCCGATCAGGGCACAGTACAGAAGTCTCTCTGCTTTCGTCCAGAAATCCTCACTGGACTTCTCGCCTTCCCCTTTTGTGTTTACCATAATCGTATTTACCAGTTTCAAAATATCCTTTTCTGAATGGATATAGTGGAAGGGGTTATAATGCATACTCTTGGAAAAATTGATCGTATTCAATACTTTCACTTTATATCCATGCCGTACCAGCATCTTTCCGCACTCAATGATGATCGTCCCTTTCGGGTCCGTGACCACATAACTGATGTATTTTCCCATCTGCATCAAGTTGGGTTTTACATAAAAACGTGTCTTTCCTGAGCCAGATCCGCCAATCACGATCACGTTCTTGTTCCTCGCAAATTTCGGATTCTTTGGTCTGCCATTCATGGTCAGCCGTTCTGTCATGGTCAGCAGAATATTGTTCTCAAATACTGGGTCGATAAAGGGTGCAATGTCTTTTGCCGTCCCCCATCTTGCCGAACCATACTCCACTCCCTGCCGGAACTTTTTGGCATTTTTTCCTTTCATGTAGACCATTAGCTTCACTGCCACGGCTCCAGTAAGCCCAACCAGCAATTCATTTTTATGCATACTTGGGAGAATCCTGCTAAATGCCATCTGGAAATTTAAGACCAGTACCATCAGTCTTTCTATCATGGAATCACCTACACAGTATTGATATAACCATGCCAGCTTATTTCCCACATAAAAGATCACGATATACGGAAGATTCATCAGAACAATCCGAAGCAGCTTATGTACATCCACTGGCGGTAATCTCTCCAGGTATCCTTTTCCTACACCAAGCAACTTCTGTAATCTGCTCATAATGACGGCTCCTTCTCCTTTCCTTTTGTTTTCTCCAGTTCTCTGTGCTTTGCAAGCGATTTGGTGATTGCCTGCTGTAACTTCTTCCTCACAGATGGTTTTTTGTCCTTATTCAATGTCTGTCCTGTATATTCCTTAAAAGCGGCAGTCATCACATCGGCATCTCTTGCCTTAAAGAACACATAATATCTTGGCGGGTCAGCGGTCACATCTTTTTTCAGACTGAAATCAATGCTGTACTTTTTTGCTACCCGTTTAAAAGACTTGATGTTTCCATCTGTAATCTCAATGTTGGACAGCTGTGCATTCTGCTTCATCAGCTTATCAAGACTCTGTTTTCCCTTATAGGTCTTATCCTCCTTTTCCTTCTGGGGCTGTTTCTGTCCCTGCTGTTTTTTCTCCTGCTCCATCTTTGCAAGAGCCTTTACCATGGCAGCTTTCAGCAGGTTGGCAGTGACCTTACCACAGCGGATACAAAGTGAGACTGTTTTCTCATTCACTTCATCCTGCAATCACACCACGCCCTTTCTTCTTTCACTGCTGTCTTATCCTCATTTATCACATTGCTGCTCCTTTCCTCTCTTTTCTGCCAGTTTCATATATTCCTTTTCTGATTCTGCCCCCACTTTGATACAGCACCAAAGGACAAATCCATATACCAGAAATACTGCAGCCGCAGCAACGATCAATACTGTTTTTGTCATCTTCTTTTCTCCCTTCACTTCTCTTGAAATTTTATAAGAGGGCATCTATGAATCCTGTGTCCATAAATGCCCTCATCCATTACTAAGAAATCTTATGATCTCTTATTTCTTCTTTTTGCGAAGAATCACTGTTCCACCAAGACCAGCCATTCCAGCCCCTGCAAGCAGAATCCAGAACAGAATCGGTGTATTATCTCCTGTCTTTGGTGAAGTCGATTTCTTTGTTTCTTCTGTGGTTTTTGTCTCCGGTGTTGGTGTGGTTTCTGGTGTTTCCGTCGGTGTCTCTGTTGGAGTTTTCTCCGGTTTCGCCTCATCCTTCATCACAACCTTCTGGATTTCTCCAGTATCTTTGACCGCAAATTTCACATCCTCTGCAACCAGATAACCATCCGGTGCAGTTTCTTCACGGAGGGTATATTCCCCGATTGGAAGCATCTCAATATAGTGTGGTTTTTTCTCAGATGTCCAGCTTTCTACGGTCTTTCCATCTTTATCAAGGATCGTCAGTTTCGCTCCTGGCAGCTCCTTACCGGAAATATCGGTCTTGGAAATCTGCACTTTTGTCACATCATCCTTCATTTCCACCTTCTGTACTTCACCGGTATCTTCCACCGTAAAAGTGATGCTCTCTGCTGTCACATAACCGTCCGCAGGAAGTGTTTCTGTCATGGTGTACTTCTTGCCAGCGGTCAGTTCTTTGATGATATGTGGTTCTTTACCAGAAGTCCATTCATCCACAGTGTTTCCACTCTCATCTATAACTTTCAGTTTTGCTCCCTCAATCTCCTTTCCGTCTGTCAGGGATGTTTTGGTAAACTCTACGGTTGTCGGCTCATCTTCAAAAGTAAACACATAAGACAGTGTTTCCTTATCTGCCCCACCATATTCAAAAGTAAATTCCTGTACCTGGTCTGTTGTTGCAAATCCCGGTGCCGGGGAAGTTTCTTTCACATAGTAGGTATAGCCAAGTGGCAGATCTGCCGTAAAGGTCAGTTTTCCTTCCTTATCCGTAGCCTGCTCCTCAATAACCGTATCCGCTTTCAAGATCACATCGCCCTTTGCATTGACAATATTTTCTTTATTGCACAGGGCAAATACAGCCCCTTCCAGTACACGGTCGGAATCTTTTTCTTTCTTTAACACGTTTACTTCTGCTCTCTGGCGTTTGTTCTGCCAGTCAGCGGAATAAGTAACAACTGTGGTATTCTGATCACGGTAAGTCAGATCCACTTCACGGATTTCTCCATCCAGGACATATCCATTTGCTGTCTCTTTCTCTTTGACACAGTATTTGCCAAGAGGAAGGTCTGTCAGTTTCGCCACTCCTGTTTCATCCGTCGTGATCGTTGCTACCAGTGCATCCTTTTTGTAGTAATCTTCACTCTCACCATCCGCCGCTTTTATATCTTCTAAGGCATAAACCTCAAAAGTAACATCTTTCAGGGAACCGGAAAGATATTCAAACAGATGCTTCATCCATCCGCCAATGGAATCCAGTGCAGATATTTTCTCCAGGAACTCACCTTTTTTATTGATGATAAGTGTTCCGGTTGGCACTGCATCTTTCATCTCTACCTTCTGGATTTCAGCAGTATCGTCCACAGTAAAGGAAACTTCTTCCGCCATCAGATAGCCATAAGGAGCCATTTCTTCACGAAGAGTATATGTCTCCCCGGCTGTGAGTCTTTCAATCAGATGTTCCTCACCCTTTACAGACTTCCATGTATCTACCACATTTCCATCCTTATCAAGCACCGTAAGCGTCGCCCCGGAAAGCTCCACGCCTGTCGTAATATCGGACTTCGTAAAGGTTACTTTTGTCGGCTGGTTCTTAAATACAGATTCCAGCTCTACCACTTTCACATCCTGTCCCTGATATTTGGCAGTCACTTCCAAAGTCTCAAAAGAAGAGACATACCCTGCCGGAGCTGCAAGTTCTTTGATATAGTAAGTACCGAATGGAAGGTCAACGTCAAATACTGCCTTTCCATCTTCCCCACTGACTGCTTTTCCAAGTAAGGTATCTGCCTTCACAATCACTTCTTCATGTGCCAGAATATCTTCTTTTGCATAGATACCAAACTCTGCACCTGCCACAACCGTTTCTGTCTCTGCATCCTGTTTTACTACGGACACTTCCACTTTCTGGCGGTCATTCTCAAAGGTTGCTGTCTGCTCAATAACTGGTGTTTTCTGGTCTTTGTATTCAAATGTTACTGTCTGTGCTTCTTCATTTAACACAAAGCCCTCTGGTGCTGTCTTTTCAACAATCTTATAGGTTCCAAGTGGAAGGTCTGTGATCTGTGCCTTTCCATCTTTATCTGTGATAATAGTTCCTACCAATGCCCCAGAAGCATACTCCAGGATACGGTTTTCGTTATCATCTTTCTGGAAGTCTGCTGTATAAATATCCTCGGCAGCATATACCTCAAAGACTGCTCCCTCCAGAGTTTCTTTCTGATAAGCAAAATCATCTTTGTAACCATTTAAGACCTCGCCTTGTTTTACAATGTTCAGTTCTCCCTTGACCGGATGATTCTCGTATGCAATCTCAATGATCACATCGCCGGAAGTTCCGTCCATCTGATATGCTGTATTGGAATCTACATCCACCTCATAGTAATTCTCATTGAGCGTATATCCATAAGGTGCGTTCACTTCCTCAATACGGTAATGTCCGATCTTCAGATTCTGTGGAAGGATTAAGTATCCCTGCTCATCTGTAAAATAAGATTTGTGTTTTACCGTCGTCGGATACGTTGTTACCTGCTCCACATACTTTTCTGTATCCAGGTTAAAAATCTTAAACTCCGTATTTTTCTGAAGGACTGCTTTCTTTGTCTCATCGTCCTGTTTGATGATCTTCAGCTTCGCTTCAAACTCTTTGTCAAGCAGCACCCTCCATACCTGCGGTGTAGTCGGATGATTCTCTGTAATCTGTACGATGAAATCATTGACCGGAGTGTAATTATGTGGTGTGGTTGTTTCACGGACGATGTATGTTCCATAAGGAATCGCAATACTGCGGGCATACCCTTTCTCATCTGTAAAGATCTCTGTTGCACCATTTTCTCCGATCACTACCGGCTTGGCAGAACCAAAGTCATAGCTGCCATCTTCTTTTACTGTCAGGGAAGATACCAGATAAGCGGTAAATCCTGCACCTTTCAGTAAATCGGCATCTGTCTTTCCGTTGTTCGCTGCCTTGATGATTTCAAATGGCTGCTTCATCACCTGTTCCAGAGACAGGCAGTCACGCTTCACTTCCGCTACAAGATCACCCTCGTAGTTGCAGATCAGATCATGTTCTTCTTCATCTGCCAGGTAACCCGTTGACGGAGTAATCTCTTTTACATAATAATTACCAAGATATAATCCATCTACGGAAGCCTGTCCATTCTTATCCGTTGTAAGAGTGTCAACCTGCTCGCCTGCTTTGTAGATCACGCCAGTTGCTCCATCCGGATGGACAATATCCTCACGGGCATACAGTCCATAGACCGCCTTTTCTAAAGTAGCGTCTCCCTGTGGAACTGCCTTCTTAGTTTCTTTGTCCTGCTTCTGTAAGGAAATCTTTGCTGTCACACGCTCGTTTTTGAAGGTATGCTTAAATGTCAGTTTTGCTTCCTTATCGTTTGTATAAGAAAAGGCAAACGTATAAACATCATCCGCATTTCTCAAATAGCCTTCCGGAGCCTGTACTTCTTTTACATCATAAGAAAATCCCAGCGGCAGGTCTGCAGTGAACTTCGCCGTTCCATCATTGCCAGTTGTCACTTTCTCAATCAGAGTGCCTTTCTTTACAACAACCGTTCCATCTGCATTTTTAATGTCACTGGCTGCATAAAGTCCAAAAATTCCTCCATCCAGAGGATTTTCCGTATCCTTATCCTGCTTTGTCACAATCACTTCTGCTTTCTGTCTGTCATTCGTAAAGGTTGTCTCAGAAAAAACAACATCTACATTCTGTCCTGCATAAGAAAGAGTGACTGACTTTTCTTCCCCGGCATTATAAAATCCGGTCGGAGCCTGTTTTTCTTTGATGATATATGTACCAAGATGCAGGTTTTTCAGAATGACTGCCCCATTCGAGTCTGTTGTCAGATTCTCTTTGACCAGATCACCCTTGCTGTAAACCTTGGCACCATAAGCAGTTTTAATATCTGCTCCGGCATACACATCATAAATCGCACCTTTCTGTCTGCGTTTCTCATACTTAAATGTTGTTCCATTCTCGGTGACATTTGCACCTGTCAGAACCTGACCTTCTTTATAAACAGTCAGCTGTCCCATCTGTTCTTCATCCGGAACAGTCACAGTTGTTGTTTTACTGACTTCCAGTTTTACGTTGTAGGCAGTTGCATTGATACGGTATCCTGTCGGAGCTGTAATCTCTTTTAGATATACGGTATCCTGTGTCTTAATGATCTGTACGGACGCTTCCCCATTCGCATCGGTTGCCGGTAACTTTGTGATCAGATTTGTACAGTTTGCATCACTGTATAAACCAAACACGGCACCTGCCAGCTTTGCGTCTGCTTTTGCATCTTTTTTAATCACCTTCACACTTGCGTGCTGCACCCAGGTTACTTTGAAGTCCACATATTTCTCATCATCAACACCTTCACCAAATACCAGGGCCAGGTCCTGTGAACCAGATCCGGTACTGATCTTATACGCAGAATAATCTTTTGTTACACTGCCTTTCATCGTTGCCGACCAGTTTCCTGCGACATCCTGTACCTGTGTAAGAGGTGCAGATAAGTAAAACTTGGTTCCACCACTGATTTCTACTGCTTCACCAGCTTTGCTTGTCTTTCCGGTTGTCACATTGTGAAGTTTCACACCACTTGGAAGTTTCATTGTGATACTCTGCAGTTCATCTGCTTTAAAAGTGATTTCCTTTGTTCTCTGGCTGTTGCCATCTACATAAGCTGTCACATTTGCATCAGAAAAACTCATATCTACATCTGGAATCTCCGGCTGTGAAATACAGTAATTATACAGTTTCATTGCAAGTGTCTTTGCTGTACCGCTTGCACCGGAAAAGGCAGAATCTCCACCATTAGCATAAGATGCTGCCAGATGTACCAGAATAAATCTGGCACCTGCACTCAGGTTTCCATATCCATTTTCCTCTGTGAAAAATCCTTCATCACCAGAAGCCTTTGTGCCATAGTAACAAACCTTTGCCAGCTTCTTACCGTCACTGAGCTTTGTAATGTCATAAGTACCACTTCCCGGACTGGATTTAGAAGGCTCCACACAATATGCTGTTGCAGAAACATTACCAAACTGAACCGTATATTTGTAAGTCAGATAACTTCCATACCCGTAATCCGAATACTGATAATAGGTTCCTCTTGTTACTGTAACTTTCTTGGTACTCTGTGTTGCAATGTCTGTTGCCATGAAAGTAACCGCTTCTCCTTCTTCCATAGAATAAAGGGCGATGCCGTTCTCCGCTGCCTGATCCATTACTTCTGAAACAGTCAGACCGGATTCTTCATCTGTCGTCACTTCCTGGTCATCTGTAAGATCTGTTACAATCTCTTTTGACCCATCCGAATCAGCATCCTCCGCATTTCCGGAATCTTCTGTTTCACCGGCATTTCCTTCACCAGCTGTATTTTCAGAAGAACTCTTTGTCTGTGCTTCTGTTTCCGGCTCTTTTACTGTAATATTTCTGCTTACTCTGTAAGCTGGGTGACCGCTGACTGGCTCTACTGCATAGACAGCTTTGTAGGTATCCGGTGTATGTACGTCAAAATCTGTACCAGCTTCACTTTTTGCTTCATGGAATAAAACTTTCACCTTTTTTTCATTCACGCCCTCTATACCGGACAGATCGACTTCCACCTCAAATTCTTCTCCATAGGGAATCTCAATATCCTTTGCTTCCACAATTTCATCTTTATCAAGAGTATCCTGCACATCCTGCAGTTCCGGATATTGCTGTTCAAATGAAGTTGGTTCTGGTTCTAATTCAGAAGCAGAAACCGTGACTGGTTGAACGATAACAGACGCCAAAGTTGCAACTGCCATAAATCCCGACAAGAATCTTTTAAATCGCATTTTCATTTTGACTGAGTCCTCTCTTTCTTCGATAATTTACTCCACTTTCGTTCAGGCTTACACCTGCATGAATCAATCATAGAAACCACCTCCCTTGTGTCTTGGATTGACTTTTAAATAAAAACAGGATTGAGCTATTAAGCCGCAAGAGGTAATTCGTAATCATTCCTGCCAAGGGTGCCTCTCATCCATTGCCCTTCACGTTGCCACCGAATACCCGCCGCCAGATGCGTAGCTGGGAAATTCAGGTATCCTCTTGCTGCTGATATGAAATTGTCAAGGTTCACTTTTAGGAGGGAATTTATTGTTTTGAATTAAAATAGACATTTGCCCCTCCACTAACCGCATGTGTGAAAGGGCAAAAATTAACCTGTTTGAAATTTTTTAGAAAATTTTTTGAAACGGCAAAAACTTACAAAGTTTCCAGCCTGTCTTTTAGTTTCTGCAATACTTTGTTTTTCCTGTTTCTGATTGTCTTTGTACAACACCCGAAATACTGTGCTGTTTTTTTAACTGTGTACTCTTCAAAAAATAATAGTCTTATCAATTCCATTTCTTCTTCAGACAAATATTTCAGTGCTTCCTGCAGCTCTTGTATTTCTGACACCCTGATGACTATTTCTTCTGGTGATAATATATGCAAATAACTGTTGTAACTCGTTTCTCCTACTTTTTCTATTCCGCATACACCATTTTTCTGCATTTTTTCAAGCTGGTATCTTTCTTTTCTTCTTGACTGGTACCATGCCAGATATACGTCTCTGGTAACTTCTACGAGAGTTTCATTTACACGCAGCACATACCGTTGTCTTTCCTTTGGTTTTTTACCACGCATCTTTTATTCTCCCTTCTGAAGCACTCCGGTCAGTCTGCCTGCATTTCTTCTCATTTTCTGCTTTGCCTGTGAAATACATTTTGATACTGCCGGTTCTGTAATTCCAAACACCCGTGACACTTCTCTTTGTGTCCGTTGCTGAAAATAAATTTGATGGATCACCTGTCTCTGCCGGTCAGTCAGCAGATCCATGAATTCTCCAATAGCTTCTTCTATAATCAGTTTTTCAAGTACATTCTGCCTTTTATCCACCAATTCGCACCAGCCTTCTGAAATATGGCTGTATGAAATGCAATTATTATGTTCTCGTACCTCCCTGTTCCTGCACAGCCGATCTTCACCTTCTAATATCAACCGCACATACCAGGGCTGATTATCAAAAAAATCTTCCTTAACAACTGTTATTTTTCTTCCTGCTTCATATACATAATCTCGACAGGTAAATAAAGGAAAAACCGTTCCATAATCACCTGCACAATAGAAAATATATCCTGTCTGATATGCAATAATTTCCGCACCATCTATCAGTCTCTGCTTTACAACTGCCACATCATTTTCTCTTAAATACCTGGCGGACGGAACCTTTCTTCTTTCTTCCCTGTTACCTACAACCTGTTTCAATTCCTGCAATGTAAGCATAATTACCACCTTTCTGCCTGCTAGCAACAGGTGCCCATCGGCAGAAAGGATAGGATTCTTACTGATCAACTGACAAAAAGGGCAGTAAAAAACAGCTTCCGGCACACCCGTTTTTTTTAACGAGAGCCTGAAACTTCCTTACTGCCCTTTCTGCTAATTTACAGCATCCTCTATTTTATTTTCCGTCTGATGTCTCGGTCAGACTTCTTTGCATTTCTTTCTGTTTTTATGTTCTTTTCATTTTCCATCAAAACAGAATAGTCTCCCATTGCATCATAGGGACACTGCTTCCGATAGATTAAATTTTCTTGTCTGGTCATCAATCCTGTCTCCCTTCCTTGTTTCTGTCTCTTTCTCTCTGTTTGCTATTTTAACAGCACAAAAAACTATTATCCTTAGCATATATGGGGAGTTTTTTTGTTTTACACCCCATATATGGTGAAATTTCACCTGTACTCATTAAAACTGTCTATCAGCGAATCTATTGTCTGCATAATAATTTTCTGCTCTTTCCATTCCATCTTCTGAATACGATAAAATACTTCCTCAAACTGCTTTCTTTTTTCTGCATCGTCCCCCTCTTTTCCCATCAGGATATTGGCATCTGTTTCCAGGATCTCAATCATCTTCCTGAAAATCTCAACAGACATTGCCGTTTGCCCTCCTTCTATCCTGCTGACCGTATTGACACTGATACCTGCTTTTTCCGCAAAAGATTCCTGTGATAACTTCATTTCCTGCCTGCGTTTTCTGATCCGTTCTCCCAATTCAATAAGTTCTGTGGAAATTGCACGATTGCTCAATACGGTGTCTCCTTTCCTGCAATTTGTCCCGACTTTACGACATTTTGTCGCAAAGTTTCCAGAAAAAAAGCAGCTAATTTTGTCTTAGCTGCTTTTCAAAAGATCTATTTCATTTTATTCTCGGTATTTTATGTATTCCTGTAATAACTGTGAGCAGGAAAACACTAAGATAAATGATTGCCTGTCCAATCATTGCCAGCAGGACGACACTTCCTATCAATCCTCCGATCAGAAAATTCATTGTCCATACTGCCAGTGTTCCTCCAAGGTCAAATCCTCTTGGAACCATCCAGACACACATTTTTCCAATTCCAAACGGTATCCCCATCAGAAGCAACAGCAATAAATAATTGCACTTCCCATCCTGGATACAAAGCGGTCTCAGCACTGCAAACAATACAGCAATCACCAGTGCTGGAACAATAACTTTTTTTATCATATTTCTCATGTTCCTTTATCCTCCATACATATCGTGATTAACTTCTGCCTGATAATAACTGTTTATCGTTGCCGGGGCATTATACAGGGCGGTCAGAAGATAGGCTTTAATATTCCCAACCTTGGTCGTATTCCGGTTCAGACAGAACAGCACATATTCGATATGCGAATAGTTCAGTTTCATAAACCTGCTTTTTACCAAAGCAACTGGTTTTTCTACTCCCGCAATGCGAATCATACTGTCCTCCGGCATCATCATAACTTCGATCATCAACTCCACCAGTTCATCTACATCTTCCTTGGCATGATATTGATAATCTATGTTTTCATGGATCACCTCACGATATGCTTTCATCTCCTCCATCACATCTTTTTTCTTTTGGAAATTACCTGATATGATTGGATAGGATTGATTTATCTCAGTTTCACTAATATCAGTCTTGTTAATATCAGTATTATTAGATTGTGATTTCGGATATTCTGGTTTTGTGATTTCCACTATTCTTGAATGATGATTTTCACCATTTTGGAATTGTGATTCTGGAAATTCTTGATTTGTGGTTTTCATCATTCCTGAATTGTGATTTTCACCATTCTGTAATTGTGATTCCACACAATCCTGAATTGTGGATTTCACTACTCCTGAATGATGATTTTCACAATTCAGAGAAATGCCTGTTTTCCCCTTGTTTTCTGCTTCTTGTTGCAAATCTGCACATTCCTTATGTCTTTTCTGTTTCGATTGCAAATCTGCAATTTTTTTATGATCTTCCTGCTCAGATTGCAGATCTGCACAATTACCTGTCGGCTTTTGATCTGGAACCTCTCTGATCATAAAATTTTTCACATAAATAACATTAGGCTTTCCCAGTCCCAGACGTTTTTTCTCAATCAGTCCAATCCCATTATTACTGTCCAGCTCTTTTACCAGCTTCACTGCCTTTTGGGTTCCACAGTTCATCAGCTCTGCGATTTCTTCCACCGTGAAAATAATATATACCTTGTCCTCTGAATCCAGCCATCGGTTCTTAATGCTCAGGCTCATACGGTCCAGCATCAGACCGTATAATACCTTTGCTTCACAAGAAAGAGCTTTAAAGCATGGTTCTGTAAACAGCACTTTCGGGACACGGTAAAAGCTGTATTGTTCCGCTTCCATTCCCGTAAAATAATCAAACTGTATCTTCTGCATCTGCTACTCCTTCTCTGTTTTGTTTCCATTTATCCAAAAGCATAAAAATAACTTCTTCTATCTGTTCTTTAGAATATGTCTCTGGAAAATAATTGCCGATTTTTTTTGCCGGAATCGTCACATTGATTTTACTGTTTTCTTTTTTCAATAAAACGGCATAGATATAACCCTGATTTAATTTTCCATTTGCACTGCATTCCTTTAATTGTTCTGCCTGTTGTTTTGACGGAAAGATATTACTGTTGACAATTCCTTCCAGAAGCCATTCCTGTTCCTGTGGTTTCAGATAAGACAATTTTTCTCCCACTATCATAGGGATTTTATTATCGTCCACATATTCCAATAATCCATCTGATAATGAAGCCAGACGGATATATCTCTGCACAGTTCTTCCACTGTCCCCGGCTGTTTCACCAACCATATCTGCCGTATATTTTTCACCTTTACTTCCTTGGTGCTTCATAGCATCATATTTCATCTTATAGGCATGGGCCTTTTCACTTGGCAAAATATTTTCACGCTGAATGTTGGAATCGACCATAATTATGACAGCTTCATCATCTGTATAGTTTCGGACAAGGACCGGCATAGTTGTTTTGCCACACAGTTCACAGCCTCTTTTTCTCCTGTGACCTGAAATCAGTTCATATCCACCTTCTGATCGGGGTCTTACCAGAGCAGGATTTAAAACACCATAGTTTTTAATACTCTCTACTGTCTCAGCCATTTTTTCATCATCGCTCACACGAAATGGATGATTTTTAAAAGGATGGAGCTTTTCCAATTCTATTTCCACAACCTGGTTCATACTCTTTTCCGGTGATTCTTCCAATCCCAGTAACTCATCATAAGAGGTAAGCTGAATCTCTTTTTTCGGTCTACGCATGTTTCAACACCTCCTGAACCAGTTCTCGATAACTGTCTGCACCTTTGCTTTTTCCATCATAAGAAAAGATACTTACACCCTCCGATGCTGTTTCTGCAAGGCTTTCTGTTCTCGGAATCGTCTGCTCAAAAATCTTAATGTCATTTCCGTATGTAGTTTTAATTGCCTGTTTGTTTCTCTTTGCATTATTGTAACGGCAATTATCCATTGTGAACAAAATACCTTCTATCTGCAATTCCGGATTAAACCTCTGATGGATTCCTTTTACCACTTTCAGTAATTCCATAAGTCCATCTGCCGCATAATATTGTGGCTGTACCGGAATCAGAACGCTGTCTGCTGCACTCAACGCATTGATTGTCAGCATTCCCAATGATGGCATACAGTCAATCAGAATATAATCATATTCATCTTTCAACAGTTCCAGATACTCTTTCAGTACTTTTTCCCTATCCTCAACAGTAAATAAGGACATATCCATTCCGGCAAGCAATTTATTGGACGGAATCAGATCCATCCCTTCTTCATGGTGCAAGACTGCTTCCTTTGGATCAAACTCCAGTCCCATGATGATATTTTCCATCATACTCTTTAAAGTCACTTTGAGATTTTTGGGAAATCCCAGTCCCATTGTCAGATGTCCCTGTGGATCTGCATCTACCAGCACTACTTTTTTCCCATTCTTTGTCAGTCCGGCTCCCAGATTGATGGTTGTCGTTGTTTTGGCTACTCCGCCCTTCTGATTTGCAATAGCAATTACTTTACACATATACTTTCCTCCGATTTACTCTTTTTCTTCTACTTCAACATAAACACGAAAATATTTGCTTGTTCCTTTGTTCGCATAAGCATCCGATACCTCCAGAACATCCAATTCTTTATGCTTTTCCAAAATACGACGGAACCATTGAATATCCTTTAAAGTACCCTGTAATCTAATTTTCAGCATATATATCCTCCCAGTCTTTGTAAAAACAATACTCTGGATAACGGATTTTAATGGCTTCCCAAAAATACCGGGCATATCCGCAGCAAAACAGATCTTCTATGGTATAATACTGACACTCTTTTAACTGATCTTCCCCTGCTTCATAGTCTCCGACACTTGGTGTTCCATTGCAGTAAAGATTAAATGCCATGCGGACAATCCGTAAACTTCCACTGGTCTGCCATCCTTCCTGCAGGCATTCCGTTTTTACACATCCAGTTTTAAAATTATAGATTTTATTCACATTATTTCTTGTGTCTCTGTCGATACCCAGGCAATAAACCAAAGCCCGATGGTAGACATCCTGATATCTGCATTTTTTCAGATATTCCTCATAAAATTTTTCGTGTCCCCTGCTCTTGAAAGTAATTGTGCGAGAATTGCTATTCTCTGCTCTTAACGCTGTGTTTGTCATTTTCATTTTCCTCCTGAGTTTTTAATATTTTGGTATAAAAAAGACACTCCATTTCTGGAATGCCCTATAAAAAATAGGGACACCCGCTTTTAACAAGTATCCCTATAATCTATCAATGATCTGATAGCTCTCTATTCATTTTCATATTCAGAATTCTTTGTGTTCCCCGTACCGAGGTCTAATGCAACAACAACGGTTACTTTCTTCACAAGGCTCTTTTCTTTGTGATTTTCACCTATTTTTCTGAAACTGAAAAACTCTACAAAGTGCGTAAATTCAAGGATTTCTACATATTCTTCCTTTGTAGCAACACCACAGTCTCAACGGTATTCCCTTTGTCCCACAAAAGCTCCGTAACTTCCCCGCCATCCTTGAACACCGGAAAATTCAGACCAATCCGCTTTAGCGGATATTCAGACTCGTCATTCCTGTAAATTTCAATTTCCTTAATCAAGGCTGTGACCACATTTCTCTTTTCTTCGTCATTTATTATATTATAAACGCAGTCGAAATTCACCATGATTTTGTAAATATTCTCAAGAGTAATTGCCTGCTGCTTAATTGCATCTCGCCGAAGTCTGGCATCTTCGATTTTTTCCTCCAGCTCAACAATGACATCATATAGGGAATCTAACCGCAAGGTCATATCATGGAGCTTTCGTTCCCGATATTTTGCATCAGCAGGGAGACTGTCAATTTCCCGTTCCAATCTTGTTTTATTCAGATCAACTTCCTTCAGCTTTGCCTGATAGCCCTCCAGTTCTTTATCCACTGCTTTCGTGTCAATCTGAACGCCAATCCGTTTTTTAATGGCTTGGGCATATTCCTCATTCCTTACGATCTCACGAATTGCCTCAATGACCATCGGTTCAATATCGGTCTTTTTCAGCATTGCCTTATATTCACAATGCTTACCCCGGACCATCCTATTCCGACTACATACATAATAGTAAATTTCTTTGTAAGTGCCATCTTTATTTGTCCATGCGTGTTTATTCGTATACATGGGACTTCCACAAACCGGGCATTTCAGCAGACCTGATAACAAATGAACTCGATCCCGCCCAATTTTTGACGGTTGCTTTACTCCGGTTCTAAGACGCTTGGCATGAGCCTTTTCCCATACCTCCTCACTAACGATTCCTTTATGCTGTCCCTCTGTCAGAATGTAATCGTCATTTCTTTTCATCTGGTAATCGTTTTTTGTGCCTTTGACTTTTTCCTTCGTTCTCCGTCCATAGGCAATTTTACCGCAATAAACCGGGTTATCCAATATCAGTTTAATAAAATGTCCTGTCCAATCCTCTAATGTGCCATTCTGCCTCGGAATTTTCCGTATACCTTGTAAGTTCAACTGATTCGCAATACCACCCAAACCGATTTCCGATGAAGTATATAATTCAAAAATCTTCCGTATTGCCACAGCCTCTGTTTCTTCAATCATCAGCTTGTTATCTTCCAGTGTATATCCGTAGGGAGCAAAGCCACCATTCCATCCACCTTGCCGTGCCTTTTCGCGCCGCCCGTTCATCGTCTGCTCGATAATATTCTCACGCTCAATCTCAGCCACAGCAGATAGTACAGAAATCAAAAGTTTTCCGCTTGTCTGAGAGGAATCAATCCCTTCTTCTATACAAATCAGATTTACACCATAAGATTGAACCAACTCCAAAGAGTTAAGTATATCTGCTGCATTACGGCCAAACCGTGACAGCTTATACACTAAAATATAGTCAATGTCCAAGCCATCCTCAATATCTCTGAGCATTTTTTGAAAGGCAGGCCGTCCCTCAATGGATTTACCGGATTTACCGGCATCTTCATAAGTATCAACAACGATCATTTCCTCACGATCCGCAAATCGTGTCAGCATATTTTTTTGACCTTCCAGGCTGTATCCGTCCACTTGCATCTCTGTGCTGACCCTCGGATACAAAACACAGCGTTTTCCATATCGGTTCATAATTCATACCTCCAAAATTTACTTTTGGAAAATATCCTATGTAAAGCTGCGATTCTCACGCAGCTCCGTCAACCTCGCCCAGCACTCTCATACCATATTTCTCGATGATATGTGCCAGCGAAGTGATAAACGCTTCAAATTTTTGTTCCGCCAGAAGTTCTTCTGACCGGATTTCATCTGAAGGAATCAATGCGCTTTTATTCTGGATATTCTCCATTCAGAATCACCTCCGCAATTCCTAACGAAATTATAACTCTACTTGCACAGCCTGAAAATGATACGGCCTTTCGGCACTTTTATGTAATCCCCAGACTGCACAAGAGCGTCTTGTTTATGTTTTCCATGTCATCCTTGTTTAGATGACCAATATAGTTTTTTAACCTCGACTTGTCGATTGTTCTGATCTGTTCCAGCATAACAACAGATGGTTTCACCAAACCGCATCTGTCATTTAAGTGGTAATGCGTGGGGAACTTTCTGCCTTTTTTGCTTACACTGGTAATTGCTGCAATAATAATCGTAGGACTGAAACAATTTCCCACATTGTTTTGAAGAATGAGTACAGGACGAGAGCCACTTTGTTCAGAGCCGATACCAGGGCTTAAATCAGCCGAATATATGTCGCCTCGATGGAATTTTTCAAACATCACTCTCGCCTCCTTAATATCTTAATACTTAAACAGCCGCACCAGTCTGAAAGAAATCTTCGGATAAAAACCTGGTGCGGCTACTGTTATTCTGTTCGGATTACTCGTCATATTTGCCACGCCCCCTGACGATGGGAACACAACAGGTCTCCGCTGGCGCGGCTGTCATAACTCCGCAGCATCGTTCGTATCGTGTGCCGCAGGGTTCCCCCCAAGTCTTTGGCGGGCCGTGAGGAAGTATCTTTAAGCCCCCATGCAGTCATCGCGCCGAATCTGCCACCATCCGTTTTGTGGAATCGTAGATCGCTCCAAAGCAGCTTTGTTCA
>OHJQ01000857.1_pt1 | contig 18945 bp, 22 predicted proteins | sample 1568601 | NCBI WGS metagenome assembly OHJQ01 (sample SAMEA3879599, study PRJEB24766) | human gut metagenome | biome: human-associated habitat; feature: feces | place: USA | collected 1985/1987 | reverse complement strand
AACTTTTTAACAAGATTATCGAAGCATAAAATTTTGTTGTAGTGCTTATATGTGAATGGTATAATCGGGGTATGAAAAAAGATAAAATAGATTAGGAGTCAAGTTATGGATTATATCATAAGGGAAATTAAAAAAGCAGAATATGATTTACTCAATGACTTTTTGTATGAAGCAATTTATATTCCAGACGGTGTTGAGCCACCACCTAAATCAATAATTAACTGTCCAGAATTACAAGAATATGTTTTTGAATTTGGAAAGCGAAAAGATGATAGGGCTTTAGTTGCGGAAGTTCAAGGAAATGTCATAGGTGCTATTTGGGTACGAATAATGAACGATTACGGACACATTGACAATGATACACCGTCCCTTGCTATGTCTGTTTTTCAAAAGTATAGAGGACAAGGGATTGGGACTTCATTATTGCAACAATTATTGTTAGTGGAAAAATCTTTTGGTTATTCAAAAATTTCCTTATCTGTTCAGAAAAATAATTATGCAGTAAAAATGTATAAGAAAGCAGGTTTTCTTGTTGTTGATGAAAACAGCGAAGAATATATTATGACTATAAATCTATAACAGACAATCTAGTTTACAATTTCATATCCCTACATACAAAGCAGTTAGTCTTATGATTGACTGCTTTTTAAAAAGACACCATTTAGGTGTAATGATGTCTTTTGGGTGTTATTTTATAGTCATATCAAGGCTCATTCAATCGTGGTAAATTAGTGGTAAAATGAATGGTTTTCTATACTCAGGGCGTGGACTACTCCCGCAAGGCTGATTTCCGGTGGATCTCCCTGATCCGTCTGCCGGAGTTTGTGACGGAAGAGGCCTTCCGCTGGGCCATCCGGGAGGCCGAAGAGAAAAAGCAGCGAGACTTCTCCAAGATGGAGTTCTTCCCCTGGGAGGAGGGCATGTGCGTCCAGTGTATGCACCTGGGCCCCTACGACGAGGAGCATGCCACCGTGGCCGCCATGGAGGAATACGCCGAGGAACAAGGCTATGCGTTGGATTTCAGCCAGGGCCGGTTCCACCACGAGATCTATCTAAGTGATGTGCGGCGGTGCAAACCGGAAAAATTGAAAACCGTCATTCGGCAGCCCATCAAACGGGCAGAGTGAGGAATGAGATGAACACAATCACTCGCAAAATACGCTCGGAGGAACATGACCTTCTGCGGGAATTTCTCTATCAGGCCATCTATTTCCCGGAGGGCATGGAGCCGCCGCCCCGGTCGGTAGTGGATCTGCCGGAGCTGCAGGTCTATATTGCGGACTTTGGCACACGGCCCGGCGACCACTGCATAGTAGCCGAGGCGGCGGGAAAAGTGGTGGGTGCGGCGTGGTGCCGCATCATGGAGGATTACGGACACATCGACAACGGCACCCCCTCTCTGGCCATCTCGTTACTGCCGGAGTATCGTGGACAGGGCACCGGGACACAGCTGCTGAACGGTCTTTTGTGTCTGCTCCGGGAGAATGGGTACCAGCGGGCATCCCTCTCCGTCCAGAAGGAAAATCCGGCCCTGCGCCTCTACCAGCGGACAGGATTCCACATCCTGGCGGAGAGAGGTACAGAATATTTGATGCTTTGGGACAGCACCCAAAGGGGACAACAGGAGAATATGAATATGGAAGCAGAGAAACAGAGGGAAAGTAAGATCCGGCAGTGGTTTTCCATGTGGCTATGTAAGCAGGATACGGGCATTGAGGAGCTCTTCGCCCAGGATGCCGTCTATATCGAGAGCTGGGGGCCGAAGTACCGCGGCAGCGGAAAGATCAAGCTGTGGTTTGATGAGTGGAATAGCCGGGGCACCGTAGAGGGCTGGAACATCTGGCAGTATTTCCACAAGGGAGATCAGACCGTGGTGGAGTGGGCTTTCCGGTGTGTCATGGCGGGCGGCACCATCCAGAGTTTTGACGGCCTTTCCCTCATCCGCTGGAACGAGGCGGGACAGATCTGCTTTTTGCAGGAATTCGGCTGCAACGAAAACCGCTACGATCCCTACGCTCAGGGGAACACTCCGGCGTTCCGGAAAGAGCAGGCATTGTGGTTTTGAAGGGAGCGTTGGTATGGCAACTTCCAGGGTGACAGAGTATTTCCCCTGCCCAGTGGAGCGGGTGTGGCAGGTGGTGACCGACCTTTCCCATACCGCATGGCGTAGCGATCTCAAACGGGTGGAGGTGCTGGACGAGGCCCACTTTGTTGAGTACGCCAAAAGCGGCTATACCACGAACTTTACTGTCACGGCCTGTGAGCCTCTTCGCCGCTGGGCCTTTACTATGGAAAATGGTAATATGTCCGGTTCCTGGGAGGGGGTCTTTGAGTCGGCAGAGGACGGTGCCCAGCTCCATTGCACCGAAACCGTCAACGCTAAACACTGGTGGATGCACCCCTTTGTTTCCAGCTATCTGAAGCGGCAGCAGAGGCTGTATCTGTACGATTTGCGGAAGGAACTGCTGAAATGAGCCGTGTTACTCTGTGTTGCTTGTGGCAACGGGCCGTTTTGCCTACAATGGGGAGCGAATGGAGTGAGCCACTATGCTCAATGAAAACATCAAAGCCATCCGGAAATCCAAGGGTCTTTCCCAGCAGGACCTTGCCGACAAGCTGAATGTGGTGCGGCAGACCATCTCAAAATGGGAGCAGGGATTGTCCGTCCCAGATTCCGATCTGCTCATCGCTCTGTCGGAGGCTCTGGAGACCCCCGTAAGCACCCTGCTGGGCGAGACAGTGTCGCCATCGGAGGCAGATGAGGTCAAAGCCCTCTCCGAAAAGCTGGAGATCATCAATTTGCAGTTTGCCCGGAGAAAGGCCATGCGGCGCTCGGCCCTCCACTGGCTGCTCATCGTCGTGTGCGTGGGTATTCTGGCCGTCGCCGCAATCCTGGGCGCAGTGAACAGCCCTTACCTGGGCTGGGATTACAGCGCCCCGGAAACCGCCGTCATGGGCGTGGTCATCCACGCCTTTGAACGGGCCTTCGTCCGCCTGGCCCCCTTTGTCCTGATTGCGGCACTGGCCGGCGTTTTTCTGACGCGGAGAAAGGAATAGGATATGTTTTGGGAGCGTGCACCACTGAACAGGAAGAGCAGTACCATCGGACAAATATGAGCACGGAAAATCGGGCAGAGTCCGTTGCTTTCCGATATGCTGAATCCAGAAGGACGGTGTGACCAATGGATTGGGTAACAAGCATTCATCAGGCGATCCAGTATATCGAGGAACATCTCCGGGAGGAACTGACCATCTGGGAAATTGCGCAGCAGGCGGCTTTATCCCCCTTTTACTTTCAGAAGGGCTTTGCCATGCTGTGCGGTATGACGGTGGGCGACTACATCCGCCAGCGCCGGCTCTCCGCCGCCGGGCTGGAGGTCCTCACGACGGACCGGAGGATCATCGACATCGCGCTGGAATTCTGCTACGACTCGCCGGACAGCTTTACCAAAGCCTTTACCCGATTTCATGGCCTCACACCTGCAGCACTGCGAAAAAGCGGAGGCGCGGTCCGTTCCTTTGCTCCGCTTCGGATCAAAGTGACATTGGAAGGTGGTCAAAACATGGATTGCAAGATTATGAAAAAAGAGGCATTTACGGTGCTCTGCCGGGCAAAGACCTTCAAGTATGAGGACGCGGTAGCCCAAGTCCCCCAGTTCTGGGCGGAGCACTTCGCCGCAGGCGGCGGCAAGGTGGTGTGCGGCATATACGGCATCAACCTGGACGAGAGCATGGGCGGAAATGAGTTTGAATATCTCATCGCCGACAACTACGATCCCGCCAGGGAGATCCCGGATGGCTTCACCACCCGCACCATCCCGGCCCACACCTGGGCGGTGTTCCCCTGCACCGGCCGGATGCCCCAGGCGCTCCAGGGGCTGAACTAGCAGATCTTCTCCCAGTGGCTGCCCACGAACCCCGACTATAAGATTGCTGCGGGCATCAATGTGGAGCTGTACAGCAATGCCAGCAAGTTTGAGGGTGGAACCCAGGATCAGGACTACTACTGTGAGATCTGGATCCCGGTGGAAAAGAAGTAAATCGAGGAGGCGGCTAGTGTGCCTGAGATCGTGCCAAGCGCGGAGCAGATGACAATGTTAGTGGGGAAACCCTTATATGAGATCTGGACGCAGTTATGCGCCTTGATTGACGAGAAATATGACATGGAGCGCCTGTGGGGCAGCGGCGGGAAGGCATGGACCTATGAGTATAAATACCGCCGGGGCGGCAAAACCCTGTGCGCACTCTATGCCAGAGAAAACTGCATCGGGTTTATGGTCATCTTAGGCAAGGACGACCGCTTAAAATTTGAGAATGATAGGGAGCATTACGCTCCGGAAGTGCAAAACATTTATGATGAAACGCCAACTTACCACGATGGGAAATGGCTGATGTTTGAACCAGCGGACACCTCATTGTTTGAGGACTTCATTCGTCTGTTGGCCATCAAACGGAAACCGAACCGGAAATAATGGCAGGCCCTCGGCTTTTTGCCGAGGGCCTGCTTCATTCTTATTTTACCCAGTGGACAACGGCGTCCCGCAAAAAGCGGGCGCAGCCGGGCACCTGTTTGTCGTAGTAGCCCGTGAACCGCTGGTCCATCACATAGAGCTCCGCGATCCCCCGGTGTCTGGCTGGGTCGTACCGGTTCCCGGTGAGGGTGAGCCACTGGCGGTGGAGGGTGGTAATTTCCTTGCCCTCCTCACTCTCCGGCGACACTCCTTCCCGGACGGCAGCCTCCAGCCGCTCCTGAATCTCCCGCCCCAGAGCCGTCCACTCCCGGTACTGCGCCTGAGTGAGGTTCATCACGGCGGCGTTGGCCTCGTCTACCTCTTGGTCGCCGTATTTGGCGCGGATCTCTGCTCCGTAAACTTCCTCATTATGGGCTACAGCCCGTTGCTTGAACGCCTCAAATTCCTGCTCGTCGCTCATGATCTCGTTCCTTTCTTCCGCTCCGATGGTGTCTTTCACCGACCGGATGAGCTGTTCCAGCCGCTCCCACTCCGCCTCCAAAGCGGCCAGGTGGTTTCGCAGGGCAGCCAGACGGTCAAAGGAGGGATCGTCCAGACATTCCTTGATCCGGGCCAGCTCCACCCCGAGGGCCCGGTAATAAAGAATGTCCTGCAGCCGGTCCACCTCTGCCCGGCCGTAGTAGCGGTAGCCGCTCTCCGCCACCCGGCTGGGCTTCAGCAGGCCGATCTGGTCGTACCAGCGCAGGGCGCGGGTGGTCACCCCGGACAGGCACGACAGCTCCTGAATGGAATACTCCATAGATATCCCTCCCAGGGAATAGGGTAGCAGTTGACGGAGCGTCAAAGTCAAGGGGAACTGCTAAATTTCTTTGATTTCCCGTTGCAGCCGTTCCAGGAATTCCGCCGCCGGGATACCGTCCAGCTGGGTGTGGTGGAACTGGAAGAACACCGGCAGGGTGGCCCGCAGCCATTTTTTCCGGTACTTGCCCCAGATAAGGAAGGGATTGTTATAGCAACCGGCGTAGATGTTCACTGCGCCGTCGATCTCATACCCCGCCAGGGCGGAGGTGCCGATCACCATATACTCTTCGCCCAGCTCATAGCTCTCTCCGCTCTCCCGGACCTGCTCGGTGAGCTTTAAGTAGTCTTGGTTGAATTGCTTCAAATCAGCAGAGACGGGAATGTCGCAGGTGGCGATGCCGCCGTCCCGAGTGGCCACCACCGTATTGACGGCCAGGCGGTCGTATTGCATGAGCTTGTCGCCCACCGGAAGCAGGTAGAAGTCCTCCATACTCGCGGCCGCCTTTCCGATACACCAGCACAGGAGCATATTGAATTTGTAACCCTGCTTCCGGCTCAGGCACACCAGCGCCGTCACATCCAGGGTCTTCATCAGGGTCACCATAGGCATGGGGGCCTGCATCCAAAGCTCAAAGGCCAGCGCCCGGGATGTGCTTTTTGGATCTACTTCTTTCATGTTGTTCTCCGTTCCGTTTATGAAGTCCGGTTTGGTTGGCCGTGGTAAGTATCCCTTAAGATAAAGTACTTGGTATCACAAAATGATACCAACCACTTTTTTCGCCGGGATTCCACTCAAGGGTCCCGGCTTTATTATTTTCAGAACCAAAAGGAAGGTAACAGCTTATGACAAATACATTTTTTACCGAACTCGCAAGATGCCTTCGAAAGCAGGGAATCGACTCAGAGATCCAGAAGGACAGCCGACTAGAGGTTTTCCTCCACGGTCAGCCTGTCCTTTTCATTTCTCCGAAAAACGAGGTCTTCCTGTTTCCGGAGATGAGTGGGAATGATGAGGCTGGCGACCTATACCACGAAGTCGCGCAGATATCAGACGAAGTATTCTCCTATGTAGAAGCAGTCCAGAGTGTTGCCCACCTCAAGGCTAACGGACTGAGCGAGGACTTCCGTCTGCTAGCGGATTTTGGAGGTGCCGTGTTAGCTGGTCGGGAACGAGAACAAGGCTCTGGCTACCAGTTTGTCACTTGGATCTGGGACTACTATCGCACTGGGGTATGCTACGGGCACTATTATGAGGATGACTTTACCGCGGCAAAGCAGGACTTTGCTGTCCGCTCCGGGTTGATTTCCAATGCCCGGCTTTTCTTGGATGAGGAATTATCCGAGCTGTACCGAGCTACCGATTACCTGCTGGATAATGACTTAGAACTCCAGCAGGAGCATCTCAAGGCAATTCAAACAGCCAGAACAAAGATTGAGTATATTGTCCCGAATCTTCAGGAAAAGCTGGAGTCGAAACAGAATCAGGGACAACAGATGGATTGATTTCAAGGATTATCAAAAGGCCGTATCTTGCTGGCTCCTGAGCCGGTCCAGGATGGCCCCGCAGGAAGAACCCACTCTAAGGAGATCAAGACAGAGAAGAACCAAATCTCTCAAGATTCCGGAGTATGTCAATACCCTAATCTGACACCAGATGAGATTCAAAATTTGATACTCCGTTCTTCATCCGCTGCTGATTATGCCGAGACCCTGCCACAGCTGGAAAAACAAGGATTTGCAGGGGACGGCGATTGCTAGCTGGAAGTCCCTCTTACAGTTGAAAACATTGCCCTGAAGTGCAGTGTGTCTGAATCAGTTTGCTCCGCCCGATTGCCTGACAGTGAACTGGAAGTGATCCGGACACTACGGGGGCAGCGTATGGGTATCAGGTAGGATCGGAGGGACACAGCATCTTCTTCAGCGGAGACTATACGGATCACACTTTGGTCTACACAGCCGATCTTATCTGGAATGTGAAGGTCGATTTGGCGGTGCTGGACAGTGCCTGCGGGACGGAACCCCGAACAGCGGAGGATATGCGTCTGGATATTCTGACTGCGGTGGAGAAAACGCTTGCCTGGTAGAGGCGCGTCCTTTTCCGGTGCCTAAGTTTTGTCAAGGGCCAGAATCGGCTCTGCTTCTCCGATGGGCACGGAAAATTTTTGTGATAGGTCTTGACAAGCGGAGGAACGTAGTAGTATAGTAAGAAAAAATTTAATATCCTAAACCGTTGAAGCGGAGATAACGGCAATCATGCCTTTACAGAGAGCCTGTGGTGCTGAGAGTCAGGTAAGAAACAAGTTGTCAAATGGACCGCTGAGGGCGCAGCCAAATGTGAAGCTCACAGAGTATGCTGCGACGTTGCAGGCAGACGTCATTTGCCGGGGATATGTTGGTATCCTGCTAAGCGCACGGGTCATACCGTGAATCAAGGTGGCACCGCGGATAAATGTTTTATTCGTCCTTGACAGAGCGTAAATCTCTGTCAAGGGCGTTTTTGTTCTATAAGACTCCTTTGAGCGAGACAGAAGTTCAAAGGAGTCTTTTCTTTGTTTCAGGAGGTTGCGATATGCTGTATACAAAATGTTGGCGGCGCACTGTGCGCCGGATATTGAAATTGAATCATCCTAATCAATCACGAACTTTACTTTACCTGTTTTGGAGGAAAGGATTATGAAAATTCAGCCAGCTTTTGTTGAAGTCAAAGAAATCGCAGCAGCCGGTCATTATAACGTATTGCCGGTCAGCCTTGAAATCCTTTCCGACTTCACAACACCTATTGAAACGATGAAGATATTGAAAAATGTATCCACTCACTGCTATATGCTGGAATCAGCGCAGGCAAATGAAACCTGGGGACGGTATACCTTCCTTGGATTTGATCCCAAAATGGAGATCACTTGCATTGACGGCGAGATGAAGATTGGCAATCTCAAGGTCAAGACGGATAGCCCGTCCGGCTATCTCCGCCAAATTCTTGCCAGTTACAAAAGCCCCCGTTTCGATTATCTTCCTTCCTTTACAGGCGGTCTTGTCGGATACTTCTCCTATGATTATCTCACCTACAGCGAGCCGGCCGTCAAATGTGATGTGGAAGACACTGAGGCGTTTAAGGATGTTGATTTGATGCTCTTTGATAAAGTGATCGCATTTGATCATCTCCGGCAGAAAATTATTCTCATCGTAAATATGCCGCTGGATGAGCCGGAAACCGGTTATAACAAAGCGGTTATGGAACTCCGTCAGCTCGCAGAGCTTCTCCGCCACGGCGAAAAAAAGAATGAACCGGGCGGCAAACTGCTTGGCGATGTTACGCCGTTGTTTGACAAAAAGCAGTTCTGCAGCATGGTTGAGAAGGCAAAGCGCCATATCCGTGAGGGGGATATTTTCCAGATTGTGCTGTCGAACCGACTGTGCGCGCCTTTTGAGGGAAGTCTCCTGAATACCTACCGTGTGCTTCGCACCCTCAATCCGTCACCATATATGTTTTATTTTTCAGGAACAGACGTAGAGGTTGCAGGGGCATCTCCCGAAACTCTGGTAAAGCTGGAAAATGGTGTGCTGCACACTTTCCCGCTTGCAGGGACAAGACCGAGAGGCAGAACCGCAGAGGAAGACAAAGCGCTTGAAGCACAACTGCTTGCCGACGAAAAAGAACTGGCCGAACACAATATGCTGGTCGATTTGGGACGAAACGATCTCGGCAAAATAAGCAAGTTTGGTACGGTACAGGTCGAAAAGTTCCATTCTATTGAGCGTTTTTCTCATGTTATGCACATCGGCTCTACGGTGCGTGGTGAAATCAGCGAAAACCATGATGCGCTGGACGCCATTGAAGCGGTATTACCTGCCGGAACACTTTCCGGTGCGCCGAAGATCAGAGCTTGCCAGTTAATTGGAGAACTTGAAAACAACAAACGCGGCATCTATGGCGGTGCCATTGGCTATATCGACTTTACAGGGAATATGGATACCTGTATTGCCATTCGGATTGCCTATAAGAAAAACGGTAAGGTATTTGTGAGAAGCGGAGCCGGGATCGTGGCGGATTCCATACCCGAAAAGGAATTTGAAGAATGCCTGAACAAAGCCAAATCTTCACTGAAAGCATTAGAACTTGCACAGGAGGCGGAATCATGATTCTTCTGATAGATAACTACGATAGCTTTTCCTATAATCTCTTTCAACTGATTGGTGAGATCGAACCGGATATCAAGATCATCCGCAACGACGAAATGACGATAGAAGAAATTAAGAAATTAAACCCGTCCCGCATTATTCTCTCCCCTGGCCCAGGCAGACCGGAAGATGCCGGAATCATTATCGAGGCTGTAAAAACACTCGGAAGGGACATCCCTGTTCTTGGGGTTTGTCTCGGCCATCAGGCAATTTGTGCGGCGTTCGGTACGACCGTTACCTATGCAAAGGAACTAATGCACGGAAAACAGTCGAATGTAAAATTTGACACAGATTGCCCGTTATTCAAAGGCTGTCCTGATGCTGCGCCTGTCGCACGGTATCATTCCCTTGCGGCAGATGCCGACACGATTCCTAAATGCCTGAAAATCACTGCCCTCACCGCCGATGGCGAAGTGATGGCGGTACAGCACAAGGAATATCCGATCTACGGCGTACAGTTCCATCCCGAATCCATTATGACACCGGAAGGTAAGCAGATGCTGTATAATTTCATAAAGGAGATCTGAGTCATGATTAAAGAAGCAATTGTAAAGATTGTAAATAAAGAAGACCTTACCTATGATGAGGCATACACCGTCATGAACGAAATTATGAGCGGTGAAACCACCCCGACACAGAATGCCGCATTCCTTGCGGCTCTGTCTACCAAAAGCGCCAGAGCGGAAACAACAGATGAAATCGCAGGTTGTGCGGCGGCGATGCGAGCACATGCTACCAAGGTGGAAACCGGGATGGAGCTCTTTGAAATCGTTGGAACTGGAGGCGATAATGCGCACAGCTTCAATATTTCCACGACCTCTGCGCTCGTTGCAGCCGCAGGCGGTATGAAAGTCGCAAAGCATGGCAACAGAGCCGCATCCTCCCAGTGCGGAACGGCAGATTGTCTGGAAGCTCTTGGCGTAAACATTCAGCAAAGCCCCGCAAAATGTATCGAGCTTTTGAATGATGCTGGTATGTGCTTTTTCTTCGCACAGAAGTATCATACATCTATGAAGTATGTGGGCGCTATCCGCAAGGAACTTGGTTTTCGCACCGTGTTCAACATTCTTGGTCCGCTGACAAATCCAGGTACACCTTCCATGCAGCTTCTCGGCGTGTATGACGATTATCTGGTTGAACCGCTGGCACAGGTTCTGATCAGCCTCGGAATCAAGCGGGGCATGGTGGTGTACGGCCAGGATAAGCTGGATGAGATTTCCATGAGCGCACCGACTACGATCTGCGAAATTAAAGACGGTTGGTTCAAATCCTCCGTTATCACTCCGGAAGACTTCGGTTTTGAATGCTGCACCAAAGAGGATTTAAAGGGCGGCACACCCAAAGAAAATGCTAAAATTACGCTTGCAATCTTAAACGGTGAAAAGGGTCATAAGAGAAATGCTGTTCTTATGAATGCTGGTGCCGCACTCTATATAGGCGGTAAGGCTGACAGCCTGAAAGAAGGAATCGTACTTGCCGCAGAGATGATTGATTCCGGTAAGGCGCTTGGGACATTGCACAAACTGATCGAAGTCAGCAACCGTCCCGATTCGGCGGAGGTGACAGCATGACCATTCTCGATCAGCTTGCCGAACACGCCAGGGAACGTGCGGCTGAGGCGAAAAAGAAAATACCGCCCGAAGAAATCAGGCGGCAAGCCTTATCCCGCCCCAAAGGCTCCTTTGCTTTTGAAAACGCACTGAGAAAGCCGGGGGTTTCCTTTATCTGTGAGTGCAAAAAGGCGTCTCCCTCAAAAGGGCTCATCGCTCCCGATTTTCCATATCTGCGAATTGCAAAGGAGTACGAAGCGGCGGGAGCGGACTGTATTTCCGTGCTGACAGAACCGAAATGGTTTTTAGGCAGTGACAAATACCTCCGTGAAATCACCTCCGCTGTATCCATCCCCTGTCTGCGGAAGGACTTCACAGTAGATGAATATATGATCTACGAGGCAAAGGTCCTTGGTGCATCGGCGGTGCTGCTGATCTGTTCTATTTTAAGTGAGGAACAAATCAAATCATATATCAGCATTTGTGATGAACTCGGATTATCCGCATTGGTTGAAACGCATGATGAAAACGAAGTACAAACCGCACTTCATGCAGGAGCACGCATCGTCGGCGTCAATAACCGGAACCTGAAAGACTTTTCCGTAGATACGGACAATAGCCGCAGGCTCAGAGAACTAATCCCCCGTGATATGCTGTTTGTTTCCGAAAGTGGGGTAAGCAGTGCGGAAGATATATCAAAGCTCCGCGAAATCGGTGTGGATGCTGTTTTGATTGGCGAAGTCCTTATGCGGGCACCCGACAAAAAAGCCAAGCTTGATGAACTGCGGGGTACAATATGACGAAGATTAAATTTTGCGGACTTTCCCGAACTTGTGATATAGAGAATGCAAACGAATTGAAGCCGGACTACATTGGATTCGTGTTTGCACCGAAAAGCAGGCGTTATGTAACATACGAAAAAGCGGCAGAGCTGAAAAGCCGGCTTTCGTCCGAGATACAGGCAGTCGGTGTATTTGTAAATGAAGATCCGCAAAATATTGCGAAGCTACTGCAGGATGACATTATCGACATAGCACAGCTTCACGGTGATGAGGATGAAGATTATATTGCACAGTTGCGGCTGCTCACGGATAAGAAAATCATCAAGGCTTTTCGCATTAAAACTGTAAAGGATATAAAAATCGCGGAACAAAGTACGGCGGATTATATCCTTCTTGATTCCGGTGCAGGTACGGGGGAAGTATTCGATTGGGGGTTCGTGAAAAGCATCAGAAGACCGTATTTTCTCGCCGGAGGGCTTGATGCCCGCAATGCGGCGAGTGCAGTCAAAGCACTCTATCCATTTGCAGTGGATGTCAGCTCAGGAATTGAAACCGATGGAGTAAAAGATAAAACAAAAATGGCGGCATTCATTGCCGCTGTCAGAAAGGAAGCTGGATTATGACAAACCCAAACGGGCGCTTCGGTATTCACGGCGGTCAGTATATTCCCGAAACGCTGATGAACGCCGTCATTGAACTGGAAGAAGCGTATAACCATTACAAAAACGATCCCGAATTTAATAGAGAGCTTACCGAACTTTTCAACGAATACGCAGGCAGGCCTTCAAGGCTGTATTTCGCTGCGAAAATGACAAAAGACCTCGGGGGTGCAAAAATTTACCTCAAACGTGAGGATCTAAACCACACCGGGGCACATAAGATCAATAATGTTCTCGGCCAGGCGCTTCTCGCAAAGAAGATGGGCAAAGCGCGCCTGATTGCCGAAACCGGAGCCGGTCAGCATGGTGTGGCCACGGCAACCGCCGCCGCACTGATGGGAATGGAATGCGTGGTCTTTATGGGCGAGGAAGATACTGTCCGTCAGGCGCTTAATGTGTACCGTATGCGTTTGCTTGGCGCTGAGGTCATTCCTGTGAGGACAGGCACAGCCACCTTAAAGGACGCTGTATCCGAAGCGATGCGTGAGTGGACTTCCCGGATCAGCGATACGCACTACTGTCTTGGTTCTGTTATGGGGCCGCATCCATTCCCCACTATCGTTCGTGATTTTCAAGCGGTTATTTCTAAAGAAATCAAGGAGCAGATCCAAGAGAAAGAAGGCAGACTGCCCGATGCGGTCATCGCTTGTGTCGGCGGCGGCTCCAATGCCATTGGCAGCTTTTATCATTTCATAGGCGATAAGGGCGTTCGCCTGATCGGCTGCGAAGCGGCAGGCAGAGGTATTGATACCTTTGAAACGGCGGCAACCATTGCCACTGGTAGAGTAGGAATCTTCCATGGTATGAAGTCATATTTCTGCCAGGATGAATACGGTCAGATCGCTCCCGTTTATTCTATCTCAGCTGGGCTGGACTACCCCGGCGTCGGCCCCGAGCACGCTCACCTGCATGATATTGGCAGAGCGGAATATGTGCCTGTAACCGATGATGAAGCGGTAAACGCATTTGAATATCTGGCCAAGACCGAAGGCATTATTCCCGCCATCGAATCGGCTCACGCTGTTGCTCACGCAATGAAGCTCGCGCCGGCAATGGATAAAGGCCAAATCATCGTAATTACCATATCCGGCAGAGGCGACAAGGACTGTGCAGCCATTGCCCGTTACAGAGGGGAGGATCTTCATGAGTAACATCAAAAAAGCATTTGAAAACGGCAAGGCGTTTATCGCCTTTATCACTTGCGGTGACCCTGATCTGGAAACGACAGCCGCCGCTATCCGTGCCGCTGTAGAAAACGGTGCGGATCTCATTGAGCTTGGCATCCCGTTCTCCGATCCAACTGCCGAAGGACCTGTTATTCAGGGAGCAAACATTAGGGCGCTGAACGGAGGCGTTACGACAGATAAAATATTCGCATTTGTCAAAAAACTTCGCTATGATGTAAAAGTGCCGATGGTTTTCATGACTTATTCCAATGTGGTGTTCTCCTATGGCGCAGAAAAATTTATATCCACCTGTAAGAATATTGAAATTGATGGCCTCATTCTGCCAGATTTGCCGTTTGAGGAAAAAGAAGAATTTTTGCCGCTTTGCCACAAGTATGGCGTTGATTTAGTGTCATTGATTGCACCGACGTCTGAAAACCGCATTGCCATGATTGCAAAAGAAGCAGAAGGTTTCTTATATATCGTTTCCAGTCTCGGCGTTACGGGTACGAGAAGCGAAATCAAGACAGACCTTACTTCTATTGTGAAAGTGGTAAGAGAAAATACCGGTATACCTTGTGCGATTGGGTTTGGTATTTCCACACCGGAGCAGGCAAAGAAAATGGCGGATATTGCTGACGGTGCAATCGTCGGTTCGGCTATTATAAAGCTGCTTGAAAAATACGGCAAAGAGGCGCCGAATCATATAGGCGAATATATAAAATCAATGAAGGATGCCATGAGGTAAATTTGTTATATTTATGTACCAAGAAAAAGCAAAAACATAGTTAGGGCAGTTCTTGCTTAATAGAACTGCCCTAAACGGTTTTACTCACATATTTTACGGAATAATCCGTAACTTCTGCAGAAAGGCCCCTTGACAGACCTTGTATCAACTGGCATAGGAGCTATTATCCACAAATAATAGCAGAGCATAACTGAAACCTGTGACAGGCAGCTTTACCTTCTGTTAAACTTGGATATACCACCGGGGTGTCGAACGGCCTCTTTTTTCTTTACCTGGAATCACTTCCAAGTAAAGAAAAAAAGCAGAGTGCATAACCTCTGCTTTAGCCTTCATTGATTACTGTTTTTAAGAAACTTTTCTGCTTCTTTATATTCTTCCGGGGAAAGCCTCCTATATACAATAGTACCTAGTGGCGGCTCTTTATCAGCCTGCCATACTTCGATGAGCGATACCCCTTCGCTACGGAAACAAGTTTTCCGTCAACAAAGCCTCCCATTAAATCAATAGGTTTTTCTTGCATTTGGTTCTTCATAGCCATAATTAGTTTCTCCATGCATTCAAAATCTTTTTTCTATTTCTTGGATCAGAACAGCTAACACCGATAAAATAAACTTTTGTCCATCAATGGGTAAATGTTGAATCTTTTCTGATAATAAGGAACTTTTCATTTGAACGGAATTTTTAATTACATCTTCAAATAATTGATCCGCCGAAATATCGAGTTCATCAATAATTAAAACCAATTTCCCTGGACTTGGAAAACTTGATCCTCTTTCTATGGATGAGAGATAGTTTTGCGATAGTGTAGAGGCCCTTTTAGCATATCCACCTGATGCGAACCATATTACTCAATCTTCCTATAATTCGTATCTTCGACGATTAAAGAACCAGCATCACAATCAACATATACAGAAGAATCAGTTGAAAAGGCAGAGAAGGCACGGAATATTAAAAAATCCTAACCATAACAAATAATATGTGCCTCCCCTTGTCAAGTAAACGGTACACCGTCGGAGGAGAAGAGAAAGAATACCGGGCATTTTTTAAACATCCCAGCACGCCGCCTTTTAAACTGTATCTGTATTACCTGGAGGATCCGGAACAGGTTTTCTCGTATGACGAATATCATTACGAAAACCACAAGGGATGTTTGTATGCTGTGATTAGCTTTCTTCCGTGGATCCTGGCAGTCCTTTTCCTATTTATCCTGCAGGTCAAGCTTCCGGGTACATAATTTTTCCGCCTATGTGGTATGCAGAGAGCGCCGGCGCCGGATAGAATCCAAATCCCGTGACGTGATAAAAACTTTTTCATTTTAATCTTTCTTTCATCTTTGTGGGATATACTGTAGACACAATCCAAACAAAAGCTCAAACCAAAAGAGAAGGAAGGCGTAAAATATGAAACTTGAGTTTTTAAAGAAATTAAACGCGAAGGTGATTGCCATTGCGGCTGCCGCTGCGGTTTTTGTGATCGGAGGTGGCACCGCCATCGCGCTGGCAGCCGCTTCCCCGGCTCCGGAAAACCCGGAGCTCAGCGAACAGGAAGCAAAAGCCGCCGTATTTTCCCACGCGGGGGTCAGCGAACAGGACGTCCTTTCCCTTCGGATTGACAAGGGCATGGAAAATGGTTCCCCGGTTTATGAGATCGATTTTACAACCGCGGAAAAAAGCTATGATTACGACATCATGAGAAGCTCCGGCGAAATCCTCCATTCGTCCTACGACGTCCTTGGGGCGGAAATCCCAAAGGCAAAGGAAGAAACCAGGGAATCCTCTTCCCAGGCGGAAGCAAGCTCCAGTTCTCCTGCTTTCTCCTCTCCGAGTGAATCCGGTTCTTCCGCTTCAAAATCCAACGGCGGCACCGCATCCCAGGCAACGCAAGCTCCCGCCGCTTCATCCCAGGCCGCGCAGCCCAGCAACAATACCTCCTCCGCCATTACCAAGGATCAGGCCAAAAGCATTGCCCTGAAGGACGCCGGCGTTTCTGAATCCGCCACCCAGTTCGTATGGGTAAAGGAGGATTACGACGACGGCCGCCTGGTTTATGAAGTAGAGTTCTACGCCAACGGGACCGAATACGACTATGATATCGACCAGGCCACCGGAAGGATTCTCAGCTCTGATTTTGATATTGAGAACTATTCCCCCAGCAATAACAACGGCGGCAATGGGACGGTCATATCCGTAGACAAAGCCCGCAGCATTGCTCTGGCAAAGGTTCCCGGTGCTTCCGCGAACGATATCCGCATCCATCTGGACCGCGATGACGGCCGCCAGATTTATGAAGGCGAAATTTACTACAACCGCATGGAGTATGAATTTGAGATCGACGCTTCCACCGGAACAATCATTGAGTGGAGTGCGGAGCATTGGGACTAACCATTATATATACAAGAACAGCGAACCGATAGGGAAACTCCGCAGCGTATCCCGCTGCGGAGTTCCTATTTACAGCAAAGCTACTTTCCTGCGCCCGGATATGATATACTGATATAAGGAGGGATTTTTATGAGGATTTTGATTGCAGAAGATGAACGGGATTTAAACCAGCTCATTAAAAAAAGGCTGAAGGATGCCGGATACAGCGTGGACGCCTGCTTTGACGGCGAAGAGGTGTTCGACTATCTTCTCTGCGCGGAATACGATGCGCTGGTTTTGGATATCATGATGCCAAAAATGGACGGGATTACCGTTTTAAAAAAGCTGCGCTGGGAGGGAAATACCCTTCCCGTGCTTTTATTAACAGCCAGGGACAGTATTGAAGACCGGGTAACCGGGCTGGACGCCGGGGCGGACGACTATCTGGTAAAGCCCTTCGCGTTTGAGGAACTGCTGGCGCGGCTTCGTGTCCTGCTGAGAAAGCCGGTTACGGAAAAAAGCAGTATTTTAAACGTGGCGGATCTATCCCTCCATGTGGATACCCGCCGGGTATTCCGGGGGGACAGGGAGCTCCAGCTTTCCTCCAAGGAGTATTCCCTGCTTCATTACATGATGCAGAATGCCGGCGTCGTGTTAAGCCGGGATAAGCTGGAACAGCATGTATGGGATTACGATTTTTCCGGCGGCTCCAATGTCATCGACGTATATATCCGGTTCCTGCGGAAAAAGGTGGACGAAGGGTATGATAAAAAGCTGATCCACACCGTTCGGGGCCATGGATATGTGCTGAAGGATGATACCCTATGAAAAGGCTGTCGCTGAAAACCAGGCTGGTTTTGCTGCATACCGGGATGATGGCCCTCGTTGTCTGCATCGTGCTTGCCCTGCTGTTTTCCATCAGTTCCCGTGAAATTGTATCCAATGTGGAAAACACCTTGGAGGCAAGCGTTTTCGGGGCCTTTGAAGATATGGAGTATGAAGACGGGCGCTGGGATTTCGATTCCGATTTAATGAACCTGGAGGATGGGGTTTACCTTTCCGTTTATGATAAAAACAGCCAGGAGCTGCTGTACGGAAGAATCCCCTATGGATTTGCCTATGACCTTCCCTTTGAAAGCGGGAACCTGCGGACGATTACCGCGGGGGAAAACGACTACTCCGTTTTGGATTTGGAACATACGGTCAACGGCCGGCCGGTACTGATCCGCGGGGTCATTTCCATCAGCGACGCGGAAAGGGATTTCCGGTATACGCTCCGATTGGCGCTGATCCTGTCCCCCCTGATGATTTTCCTGACCGCCGTGTGCGGATACCTGCTGAGCCGGCGCGCCCTGTATCCGGTATCTAAAATCACAAAAACGGTTCAGGAAATCCAGAAAGAAAAGGATTTATCCAAACGGATCGACCTGGGCAAAGGGAACGACGAAATCTACACGCTGGCCCGTACCTTTGACGGGCTGCTGGAAACCATCGACGCCGGGATGCAGCGGGAAAAGCAGTTTACCAGCGACGTGGCTCATGAGCTGCGCACCCCAATCAGCGTGGTTTTGATGCAGTGCGAAGATCTCCTGCAGGGGAACCATCTGGATGAAGAAGGACGGCGGGAGGTTTCGGTCATTCACCGGAAAATGAAATCCATTTCTGATATGGTGTCCCAGCTTCTGCTCCTTTCCCGGGCGGACCAGGGAAGGGAAAAGCTGAATTTGGAGCCGGTCGATTTCAGTGAAATCTGCGAAATGGTGGCGGAAGAATTTACCGGCATCGCCCAGGAAAAGGGAATCCAAATTCAGACCCGGATTGAGCCTGGGCTGCAGCTAACGGCGGATCAAACGCTGATGATACGTTTGCTGGGAAATCTGCTGGAAAACGCCGTCAGCTATGGGAACCCAGGCGGTCATGTATGGGTATCCGCCTGGAAAGCGGACGAATATTTGCAGGTGCTTGTAAAAGATGATGGGATTGGGATCTCCCCTCAAGACCTGCCCCGTATCTGGGACCGGTTTTACCAGGCGGACCCTTCCCGGAATTCCGATAGCAGCGGCTTGGGCCTTTCCATGGTCAAGTGGATTGTAGAAGCCCATCACGGGCAGATTTCTGTTTCCAGTGAGCTGGGAAAAGGCACGGCTTTTTCCTGTATTTTCCCATCAGGCGGTTAATGGATAAATACAAAACACATTATGAAAATGAAAAAACGCGCCCTATGGATT
>OHJQ01000823.1_pt1 | contig 19619 bp, 25 predicted proteins | sample 1568601 | NCBI WGS metagenome assembly OHJQ01 (sample SAMEA3879599, study PRJEB24766) | human gut metagenome | biome: human-associated habitat; feature: feces | place: USA | collected 1985/1987 | reverse complement strand
GTTTGGTAGAGCGCTGCGTTCGGGACGCAGAGGTCGCGTGTTCGAATCACGTCGCCTCGATTCCGGCCTGTTGGTCAAGCGGTCAAGACGACGCCCTCTCACGGCGTAAACCCGGGTTCGATTCCCGGACAGGTCACGAAAGACAAGCTGCTGAATATCCAGCAGCTTGTTTTGTGAAAAAGCATCAAAATTTATGCTACTGTAGCGCAGTCGGTAGCGCAACTGATTCGTAATCAGTAGGTCAGGGGTTCAAGTCCCCTCAGTAGCTTTTTAAGGTTTATAAGTAAGAAACAAAAGCCGCCTTGAAACAGGCGGCTTTTTTGTGCACAAAATGGAAGAAAGAAAAAATATCTTATTATTTTTTACTAAAATTAGTATGCTTTTATTGACGAATTTGTCGAAAAAGGGTATAGTATAAGAGTATCTATAAAATCATAGAGGAGGAATTAGAATTATGAAGAAATCCGCAGTAGCAGTATTGCTTGCAGCTTCCATGGTTTTGTCTATGACCGCTTGCGGCAGCAGTTCTGACAGCGCAACTACAGCTGCTTCCACCGAAGCAGAAACCACTGCAGCAGAAACCAAAGCTGAGACTACCGCAGCAGAGAGCGAAGCTGAGTCTACCGAGGCTGAAACTGAGGCAGAAACAAAGGGAACTCCTGTAAAGGATCCATCTGAGTTCAAAGTTGGTATGGTTACCGACGTAGGCGGCGTTAATGACGGCTCTTTCAACCAGTCTTCCTGGGAAGGCTTACAGAGAGCAGGAGAAGAGCTGGGCATCCAGGTAAACTACTTAGAGTCCAAGAACGATGCTGACTATACTCCAAACATTGAAAACTTCGTAGACGAAGAGTACGACCTGATTATCTGTGTAGGATATATGCTGGCAGACGCTACCAAGAAGGCAGCAGAAGCATATCCGGATCAGCAGTTTGCAATCATTGATGATGCGACAAACTCTGACCTTCCAAACGTAACCTGCCTGATGTTCGAGCAGGCTCAGTCTTCTTACCTGGCAGGCTATGTAGCTGGTAAGGTTACCGAGTCCAACAAGGTTGGTTTTGTAATTGGTATGGCAAGCGACAGTATGCATCAGTTCGGCTACGGCTACCTGGCTGGCGTTAAGGATGCAAATCCAGACGCAGAGATCTTACAGTACAATGCAAACGCATTCAACGATCCGGCAACCGGCAAGTCCGCAACCACCAAGATGGTTACCGACGGAGCTGACGTTGTATTCCACGCAGCAGGCGGTACCGGCCTTGGCGTAATCGAAGGCTGTAAGGAAAACGGCATCTGGGCAATTGGCGTTGACAGTGACCAGAGTTCCATCGCTCCTGAGACAATTCTGACTTCTGCAATGAAGAGAGTAGACAATGCAAGCTTTGACGTAGCAGAGGCTGCTTTATACGGCACTTTAGAGAGCGGCGTTAAGACTTATGATATTAACACTGCTGGTGTAGACATTGCTCCTACTACTGACAACCTGACTCCTGAACTGCTTGCTGAAGTTGAGGATGTAAAGGCTAAGATTGCTTCTGGCGAAATCGTTGTTCCAAACAACAAGGCTGATTTCGACGCAGCTTATGGCGATATCTATACCCTGGATGACTGATAAAAGCAGACAGGATATTGTGATTTGACAATGAGGGAGGATATTCATAAACAATTTCTGCTTATGGATATCCTCTTTATTAAAGATGGAATTTCCACTGACTTATGAAAGCCGGAATCCAGCTTTTGTAAGTGAACGGAAATGTATAAGGTTTTGTCTTAAGAAAGGAGAATTTTATGAGAGCAATTAGCATGGAACGTGTAGAACAGACACGACAGGAAATTTTAGACATTATTGAAAGCCCGATTCTGACCCATGAGCAGAAGGTGGCAAACATGGCGGGAAAGGCGGATTCCTTAATGGAGGTTCTGGATCTTCCGGAAGGCCTGGATGAACTGCTGAATGTACCAGGAGATGTGAAGTGTATCTGCGATCTGGCAGAAGGCCATGCGCCGGTACGGCCCCGTTATATCATTCCGGATTATCAGAAGTTTATGAGAGAGGGAAGCAAATTCCTGCAGTTAGATCCTCCTAAGGATCTGTATGAGGCGCTGAATTCTCTTCTGATTTTCTATAAGCACGTTCCAAGCGTTACCAACTTTCCGGTTTACGTAGGAGCGCTGGATGAACTGCTGGAGCCTTTTATAGACGATGTAGACGAAGCACAGGCTAAAAAAATGTTAAAGCTGTTTATGCAGCACATTGACAGAACAGTGCTGGATTCCTTTTCCCATGCGAATATTGGTCCAAAGGCAACCAAAGCGGGGCACCTTTTATTAGAGGTAGAACGGGAATTAGAACAGGCAGTTCCAAATCTTACCATGAAATACGAAGAAGGCGTAACACCAGATGATTTTGCCCTTCTGGCAGTAGATACGGCTCTTCACAGCGCCAAACCAAGTTTTGCAAACCACAAGATGTTTAAGAGCGAGCTGGGAGAGAATTATGTCATTGCCAGCTGCTACAATGGCCTGCTGTTAGGCGGCGGATCCTATACCTTGTGCCGTCTGATTCTGGGAAATATTGCAAAGAGAGCAAAAAATATTGCAGATTTTAAAGAAAACCAGCTTCCGTATGTTATGAAGATTATGGCAGAATATATGGATGCCAGAATTAAGTTTGAAGTAGAAGAAAGCGGATTCTTCGAAAATAACTTCCTGGCAAAAGAAGGATTTATCCATAGAGACCGGTTTACCGCTATGTTCGGTATGGTAGGTATGGCAGAATGCGTCAACATCCTTCTGGAAAAAGAAGGCAAGACCGGACGATACGGCCATGATGAATATGCAACCCAGCTTGGCGTTGAGATTATGGATCAGATTGACGCGTTTAATCAGAATCATACCAATCCATACTGCGAAGCAACCGGAGGCCATTTCCTTCTTCATGCACAGGTAGGAATTGCGGAAGATGAGCATATCAGTCCAGGTACCCGTATTCCGATTGGAGAAGAACCGGATGAGCTGATTGATCATCTGCTTCAGTGTGCAAAGTTCCACAAATACTTCCCGTCCGGAACCGGAGATATTTTCCCGATTGATACAACAGTTCATAAAAATCCAGAGTTTGTTCTGGATATTGTAAAGGGATCTTTCCGGAAAGATTTAAGATATTTGTCCTTCTATGCCAATGACAGTGATGTAATCCGGATTACCGGCTATCTGGTAAAACGTTCAGAGATTGAAAAATTAAAAGCGGGGCAGAATGTACTTCAGGACACGACGCATTTAGGACTTGGAGCAGAATTAAACGGTCATATTCTGGAGCGGAAGGTGCGCTGATGAAAAAAGCGTTAGTTAATAAAATTATTCCATTCAGTGCGGTAGACGGACCAGGAAACCGGACTTCCATATTTTTGCAGGGCTGCAACATCAACTGTTTATACTGCCATAATCCAGAGACCAGAAAGGTGTGTATCGGCTGCGGCGACTGTGTCGCCGCCTGTCCGGCCGGCGCGTTAAGCTGGAACGCCAAAGAGGAAGATTCTGCAGTTTTTCTTCATTACGATCCAGATAAATGTACCTTGTGCGATACCTGCATTCATGTCTGTACCCATGATGCCAGCCCAAGGATTCTGGAGATGACTGCCCAGGAGACCTTTCAGAAAATTGCAAAGCAGATTCCGTTTATCAGAGGCGTGACGGTATCCGGAGGTGAGTGTACGCTATATCCGGAATTTTTGACAGAGCTGTTTTCTATCTGCAGGGAGCATGGATTAGAGACCATGTTAGACAGCAATGGGACAATGGATTTTAAAAAGTATCCGGAGCTTCTGAGTGTGACAGACGGCGTCATGCTGGACATCAAGGCGTTTGACGAGGAAGATCACAGACGGGTTACGGGGGCAGGCAACCGGCAGATTCTGGAAAACGCCAGGTATCTGGCATCCATTGGAAAGCTGTTTGAGATCCGGACAGTAATTGTACCAGGGCTGTTTGATGGAGAAAAAACAGTCCGGAATGCTGCGGCTATGTTAAAGCCGTATCAGGAAATCCGTTCAATCCAGTATAAGATAATCGCCTACCGGCCGATGGGGGTCCGGAAAGAGTATGCCGGATTTCCAGTTCCGGATGAGGAATATTTAAAGAAGCTGGCAGAGGCTGCCAGGGAAGAAGGCATGGAAAAAATCGTCATTATCTAACATAATGAAGGAATATAAAGGAGGAACGAGTGTGGGAAAGACGAGTCATATAGACGAAACGACCGTTACCATCCAGATGAAAGACATTGTCAAAAAATTTGGAAACTTTGTGGCCAACGATCACATTAATCTGACGGTTCACAAAGGAGAGGTCCACGCCATTTTGGGAGAAAACGGAGCTGGAAAAAGTACATTGATGAATGTGCTTTACGGTCTTTATCGTCCAACAGAGGGAGAGATTTTTGTAGGAGGAAAACCGGTTCACATCGACAGTCCGAAAAAAGCGATTGAACTGGGAATCGGTATGGTGCATCAGCATTTTATGCTGGTTCAGCCCTATACAGTTACAGAAAATATTATTCTGGGAATGGAACCGGTCAAAGGGCTGACAGTCGATCTGGATTCTGCCAGGGAAAAAGTAAGGGAGTTATCCGAACGCTATAATATGCAGGTGGATCCGGATGCAAAAATCGAAGATATTTCGGTTGGTATGCAGCAGAGGGCAGAGATCTTAAAGGTGCTTTACCGAGGCGCAGATATTCTGATTTTAGACGAGCCGACAGCTTCCCTGACGCCTCAGGAAATTGAAGAATTAATTGAGATTATCGGTCATCTGACCAATGACGGAAAATCCGTTATCCTGATTACCCACAAGCTGAAAGAGATTAAATCCAGCGCAGATTATTGCACCATTATCCGCCAGGGCAAATACATCCGTACTGTGAAAGTGGACGATGTCACAGAGAATGAGCTGGCGTCCATGATGGTCGGCCGCGATGTAGAATTTGTGGTAGAGAAAAAGAAAATAGAGCCAGGAGACGTGGTTTTGGAAGTGAAAAATCTTCATGCCAAGGACTACCGCGGTGTTGAAATCTTAAAGGGACTGAATTTGAATGTCCGTAAAGGGGAGATTGTAGGACTGGCAGGCGTTGACGGCAACGGACAGACCGAATTGGTAGAAATCCTGACTGGTCTGCGAAAAGGAGATTCCGGCGAAATTTATATGAATGGGGAAAACGTATTTAACTGGTCTCCAAGAGCGTTGTTTGACAAGGGGATTTCCAGTATTCCGGCAGACCGCCAGAAACACGGTCTGATTCTGGAATTTTCTGTGGCGGAGAATCTGATTTTACAGAATTTTGGAGAAGAAGAATTTTCCAAAAACAGAATCTTAAATAAGAAATCCATTATGGATCATGCCAAAGAACTGATTGGCAAATTTGACATTCGTCCGTCCGGCAGTGAAAACAAACCGGCAGGTCAGCTTTCCGGAGGAAACCAGCAAAAGGTTATCATTGCCAGAGAAGTGACCAACGACAAAGATCTTCTGATTGCGGTAAACCCTACCAGAGGTCTGGACGTAGGAGCTATTGAGTTCGTACACAAATATATTGTAGAACAGAGAAATAAAAACAGGGCAGTTCTTCTGGTTTCCTTTGAGCTGGATGAAATTATGAGTTTATCTGACCGGATCGAAGTTATCTTTGACGGAACCATCAGCGGAAGCATGGCAGGCAAAGATGCAGATGAGAATACCCTGGGATTAATGATGGCAGGAGGAAAGCGGCATGAATGAGAAGAAAAGTATTTTAAACAGTAATGCACTGTATACCTTTATTGCCATAGTAATTGGTTTCCTGGTAGGCGCAATTTTCTTACTGGTGGCAAAGCTGAGTCCGGCTGAGGTATATGCCAAGCTGTTTAACGGCGTGTTCAGCAAACCGAAATTTATGGTCTGGGCAGTTATTTATGCAAGTCCCTTAATTTTTACCGGACTTAGCGTGGCATTTTCGTTCCGGACCGGCGTGTTTAATATTGGTGCAGAAGGCCAGTTTGTAGTAGGTTCCCTGGCGGCAGTATTAGTTGGAATTTTAGTAGATGTTCCGGCCATTATCCATGTTCCTCTCTGCATCCTGGCAGCAGCGGCGGCAGGCGCTCTGTGGGGCAGCGTGGTTGGATATTTAAAGGTAAAAAAGGGAATTAACGAAGTCCTTTTATTTATCATGTTTAACTGGATTGCATTTTATTTATCCAACTATGTAGTCAATCTGGAAGCTATCCACAAAGAAGGCGGCGGAGAGGCGACAAAAGATATTTTAGAGTCTGCACAGATTTTTCTTCCGGAAAGCATCCGTCAGCTGACGGGCTGCAGCAGCGCCAACTTTGGCATTTTCATGGCCATTTTTGCAGCGGTCCTGATCTGGTTTATTATTAACAAAACCACTCTCGGCTATCAGTTAAGAGCAGTAGGATTTAACCGGAATGCTGCAGAATACGGCGGCATTAATGCCAATCGTGCGGTTATGACTGCAATGGCGATTTCGGGCTGTCTGGCCGGTCTTGGCGGCGCAGTCCAGACTCTGGGGATGTCCATGCGTATCAGCCAGTTTGCAACCCAGGAAAGCTTTGGCTTCCAGGGAATTACGGTAGCGCTGATTGCAGGTTCGAACCCAATCGGATGTATTTTTTCCGGTCTGTTCTATGGAGCCATGAAATACGGCGGCAGTAAATTAAGTCTAATTAATGCGCCGTCAGAAGTTGTTGATATTATCATGGGTACGATTATTCTGTTTATTGCAGTTTCCCATGTGTTTAAAAAATTAGCATTGAAAGGGAAAAGGGGGTAAGAGAACATGGATGCAATTATTAGAAACCTTGGACTGATTATCAATGCAACTTTGGTAGCGACGCCGCCTCTTTTATACGCGGCTCTGGGTTCCTGTTTTTCGGAACGAAGCGGAGTAATTAACATTGGTATCGAAGGCATGATGACCATCGGGGCATTTACCGGCGCAGCAGTAGCGCTGTTTACCGGCAACGGCTGGTTTGCATTTTTCTGCGGCGGACTGGCCGGCGCAGCATTTGGCCTGATACACGCGATTGCCTGCGTTTCGTTTGGTGCAGACCAGACTATTTCCGGTACGGCGATTAACTTCTTAGCGCCAGGCCTGGCAATCTTCCTCTGCAAGGCCATGTTTGACAATTCTACCGATACGCCGCCGATTGATACAGCCAGCAAACTTCCGAAGCTGTTTGACGGTATGTTTCCAGTAGGCTCCTTTGCAAACAACGTATTCAGCACCTATATACCAGCGTATCTGTGCTTTATTCTGGTAGCAGTCGTATGGTTTATATTCTATAAGACCCGTTTTGGACTGCGCCTGCGTGCAGTAGGCGAGCATCCTCAGGCCTGCGATACCTTAGGCATCAATGTATTCCGGATCCGTTATATCTGCGTGATACTTTCCGGATTTTTAGCCGGCCTTGGCGGCGCTTATGTAACCCTGGCAACCATTAACCAGTTCCGCCCTATCGTTATCGTAGGACAAGGCTTTATTGCCATTGCGGCGGTTATCTTTGGAAAATTTACTCCACAAGGGGCGATGAAGGCCTGTCTGCTGTTTGGTCTGTGCAGCGGTCTGAAGGTACTGGCCAATACTGGAAATACCATATCGCCGAACCTGATTTCCATGATCCCGTATGTGGTAACCATTGTAACGCTGGTACTGTTTGTAGGCCATGCAAGAGTGCCTGCTGCCAACGGAAAGCCATATGTAAAATCAAAATAACAGAGGTTTTGTATGGATATTAAATTGCTTGTAGAAGAAGCTTTAAAAGCGCGGAAATTTTCTTATAGTCCCTATTCTCGGTTTCAGGTAGGAGCGGCCCTTCTTGCAAAAGACGGACAGATTTTTACCGGCTGCAACATCGAAAGCGCCAGCTATACGCCCAGCAACTGCGCGGAACGGACGGCATTTTTCAAAGCAGTCAGTCAGGGAGTACGGGAATTTGAGGCAATTGCAGTAGTCGGAGGACCAAAAGAGGCAAAAAATCTGGATTACTGTACGCCTTGCGGCGTCTGCCGTCAGGTAATGATGGAATTTTGCGATCCGAAGAGTTTTCAGGTAATTGTTGCAAAAAATCCAGAAGAATACCAGGTATTTACTCTGGAAGAAATTCTTCCCATGGGATTTGGCCCGAAGGATTTGGAAAGGCAGGGGTAGGGATGATTGATTTACATCTTCATTTTGACGGTTCTTTGCCGGTTCAAACGGTGCTCAGGCTGGCAAAAAAGCAGGAGATTGCGCTTCCTACTTCTTCCGAAGAAGAGCTACGTCCTTTTTTGGAAGCGCCTGCTGACTGCAGGGATTTAAATGAATATCTGGAGCGGTTTGATTTGCCGCTCCAGGTGCTTCAGACCAGGGAAGCGCTCCAGGAGGCCATGAAGGATTTGGTTTGCGAGCTGGCGTCAGAAGGACTGGTTTATGCAGAAATCCGGTTTGCTCCCCAGCTTCATACTTCCCGCGGTTTCAACCAGCGACAGGTAGTGGAAGCGGTACTGGAGGGAATGAATGAGGGGCTGAAAGAGAAACCTTCTTTGCTGGACGCGGGATTAATTTTGTGCTGCATGAGAGGAGCGGATAACCAGGAAGCAAACCAGGAAACGGTAGAACTGGCCGGAGAGTTTATTGGTCATACCAAAGTTGCCGCAGTGGATTTGGCAGGAGCAGAAGGATTGTTTTTTACCGGAGATTATAAACCGCTCTTTGAGCTGGCGATGAAAAAGAAGATTCCTTATACGATTCATGCAGGGGAAGCGGATGGACCGGAAAGCGTAAAAGCAGCTGTTTCTATGGGAGCAAAGAGAATTGGCCACGGCGTCCGCTGTATAGAAGATCCGGCGGCAGAAGCAGAAATAAGGGAAAAAGGAATCGTATTGGAATGCTGCGTGACCAGCAATATCCAGACCAGAGCTTTTGCATCAGCAGAAGAGCATCCTTTGCTGAAGCTGCTAAGAAGCGGTATAAAAGTAACGGTTAATACGGATAATATGACCGTATCCAATACCACAATTGCAAAAGAGTTTGAACTCTTAAAAAAATGCGGAATGACAGAGGATGAAAAGGCGCAGCTTTTAAGAAACAGCGTTGAGGCGGCATTTTTACAGGAAGAGAAAAAGGCGCTTTTAATGGAGAAGGTACTAAAAAGAGAAAAAGAAGTTGAAAAATACAAAAAGCTGTTGTAGAATGTAAGAAGAGTAAGCGAATAAAGAATATTGATTTCGTGGATTGTTACTTTCATTAGGCAAGACCTGGATCATACAGTAGTAGATGTTTATATGTTTTAGTAAAACAATATAAGCGCCGTTAGTGTATGGCCAGGTTTTTTGTTTCAGGAACTCTGTTCCGGATACCTGAAAGCAGAGAAAACAAGGAGGGATTGCTATGGAAATGAGCAAAGATTTTTTGTGGGGCGGCGCAACAGCGGCAAACCAATATGAGGGAGGATATGCAGAAGGAGGAAGAGGCCTTTCTGTCAATGATGTAGAGATGGGGGCGCGTCACGGAGTCCAGAGAGAGATTCACGAGTATGTGCATCCGGATGCCTATTATCCCAGCCATGTGGCAGTAGATTTTTATCACCATTATAAAGAAGACATTGCTTTGTTTGCAGAAATGGGATTTAAGTGCTTCCGTCTGTCCATTTCCTGGAGCCGCATTTTCCCGAACGGGGATGATGAGACTCCCAACGAGGAAGGCCTGCAGTTTTATGATAAGGTATTTGATGAAATGGCAAAATACCATATGGAACCAGTGGTTACGATTAACCACTATGAAATGCCTCTGGCTCTGGTAAAGAAATATGGTTCCTGGAGAGACAGAAGACTGGTGGACTTTTATGTCCGGTATTGCGAAGTTTTATTTAAGCGTTATAAGGGCAAAGTCCATTACTGGCTGACCCATAATGAGATCAATTTGTTAATGCTGACCTGGAGACCCTGGCATCAGGCAGGTATTATTTACCAGGAAGGGGAAAATAAATCCCAGACCATGTTAAATGCAGCCCATTATCAGCTTCTTGCCAGCGCAAAAGCAGTGGTATTGGGCCATGAGATTGATCCGGAAAATAAAATTGGCTGTATGCTGGTATATCCTCTGTGCTATGCGGCAACCTGCCGTCCAAATGACCAGATTCTGGCAATGAAGAAGATTAATAAAACCTATTACTTCGGCGATGTACACTGCAGAGGCTACTACAGCAATGTCTGCACGTCTCTCTGGAGAGAATTAGGGGCAAAACCGGACATCCAGCCAGGAGATGAAGAGATTTTAAAGAAGGGTACCGTAGATTTTGTTGCATTTAGTTATTACTTCTCCTCTATTGAGGGAGAAGATACAGAAGTGACAGAAGGAAACCAGATTCTGGGCGGGAAAAATCCATATCTTCCGGCGACCGCCTGGGGATGGCAGATCGATCCAAAAGGTCTCAGAACTTCTTTGAATTATCTGTATGACCGCTATCAGAAACCGTTGTTTATCGTAGAAAACGGTATGGGAGCAGTCGATACGGTAGAACCGGACGGATCAATCAACGATGATTACCGGATTGACTATTTAAGCCAGCACATTCAGGCGATTATGGAAGCGGTTGAACAGGACGACGTGCCGGTTATGGGATATACTCCCTGGGGCTGCATTGACCTGGTATCTGCAGGAACCGGCGAGATGAAAAAGCGCTATGGTTTCATTTATGTCGACAAGGATGACAATGGCAGCGGCACATTAAACCGCAGCCGGAAAAAGAGCTTTTATTGGTATAAAGAGGTCATCGCTACGAATGGAGAGTGTCTGAAAAATAAATAGGACAGAATCAATAAAAGAGGCAGCTTCGGTTTGAGGCTGCCTTGATTTATGGGATAAAAATAGCCGAAACCCTGAAAGGCTCCGGCATATCAGTCAAAAGCAGATAACGGGAATCGTTAGTTGACATTTTATCCATTTTTCTGTGGTTTTTCTCGTCTATTCTATGGGCTTTTCTGCCTATTTTAACCCTGTTTTTATTTCTGCAAGATTTTTTAGTATCAATTTAGTAGCATTTAATAAACGTTATTCCCGCACAGTTTTTCCAGTTTTTCAGCTACTTCCGTCTGTTTTGAGGGAAACAGGTGGGAGTAGATGTTGAGCGTGGTCGATACATTCTCATGGCCCAGGCGTTCAGATACCAGAAGAGCAGAAAAGCCCATTTCAATCAATAGAGAGGCATGAGAGTGGCGCAAATCATGTAGCCGGATGCGTTTCACGTGGGCCTTTGCAGTATGTGTTTCCATTTGTCGGGCATAGGATGAATGAGAAGCAGTAAACAGCCTGGAATCTGATGTTAGGTCATATATGCGCTGTTCATAGGCCTGTACAATGGTACAGATAAACGGGGGAAGCGTAATTGTACGATTGGCTTTTTCTGTTTTTGGGGATGTTACAATACCTTTTCCGTCAATAAGGTGGTAAGTTTTGTTGACTGTAAGGATGCCGGCTGTTAGGTCAATGTCTGCTGTCGTCAGCGCTTCTAATTCGCCGATACGCAGACCGCAATAGTAGAGCAGCAGGAAAGCCGTATAGTATGGGTCTGTTTTCTCAAAGGTAGCTATGAATCCGTCAAATTCGTCTTTTGTCCAGAAGTTCATGCTTTTCTGCTTTTTGCCTACAGTATTTCCTGCAATTCGGCAGGGATTGACCGGCAAGCCATAGAAGCGCACAGCAAAATTAAATAGGCTGGATAGTTCCGCTACAATATTTTGCATATATCCAGGAGATAGCGGCTCTCCATTTGCGTTCAGCGAATTTTTAAGCTGTGCCTGCCACTGCCGGATATCGGCGGCTTCTATGGTATTGATTGGCTGCTTATCAAAAAATGGGGCAATCCATTTTTCAATCCGGTTTTTCTTTGTCTGGTAGGTTATTAACTTGCTGTGCTCTTTTTTATCAGCTAAATATAATTCTACCAATTTCTTAAATGGCATGGTAGGCTGGGCGGCTTGCGTAGACAGAAAATCCCGCTCCCATTCCTTGGCCTCACGCTGCAGCTTAAAGCCTCGTTTCATCTTCTGGCGTTTGCTGCCGGTGTAATCAGTGTAGTACAGCTTTACATAAAATTTTCCAGTGCTTTCATCTTTGTATACTGGCATAATATCCCTTTCCTTTCATTCTGGCCAGGCTGGGGCGTTGAGATGAAAGGGGAAGTTTGAGTAGGGCGAAGTTATTCAGAATCCTCTGGCTCTTTTTCGGTATATTTTTTTATTTCTGTTAGTTCGTTGATGCGTTTTTGTGCTTCACTACGTCCTGTAGAGTTCAATTGTTCATAATCATGTAGGAGAAAAATACATCTCCAGTCGGAATCAACAATTTCGTGAGCGTGTAGTTCAGCTTGTTCACTTGCTTGCTGTAAATTTTTAGAGGTTTTTTTCACGGCTTGGTTTATTGATGATTCTATTTGTTTCGGAATTTTAGAAACAGCTGTATTGGCACAGTCTGTCCAATCCTCTGCAAATTCTTGTGGAGTATAAAACTCCCAAATCTCCCCGCCAAGTTCTCCAATAGTAATACCCATAGCGGAACATATTTTTCTTAGGGTATCAATTTTTGGCTTTCGACGCCCAGTTTCATATTGAGCAATCATTTGATATGAAACCCCTAGTTTCTCCCCTAATTCTTTTTGCGTAAGTCCTTCTTTTTTTCTTGCTTCTTTAATTTTTATTCATTATTTTTAATCCTCCTTTTACTAGATTAGCATATTATTGAAAAAAATAAAAGCAAAAGATAAAATATTTTTATTGACAAAAGCAAAAGATAAAGATATACTAAAAAAGAAAGCAAAAGATAAAGGAGGCGAAAGAGTGAGAATTGACAGGGCAAAACTTGCTGTTAAGTTAATAAAGAAAAATATGACACAGAATGAACTGGCGAGCTTTTCCAATGTTTCAAGGGTTACTATTAGCAACATAAGAAATGGTAAAAGCTGCTCAGATGAAACTGGTCGCAAAATTGCCAAGGCTCTTGGCGTTGACGTAACAGAAATCTTAGAAACCAAATAACGTACCAGGCTGGGGCGTTGAGATGAGGGCGGGAAGCCCAAGAAAGGAGGAAATAGCGTGGGAAAGATGATAGGCGCAAAAGATGTAGGGAATATGCTTGGTGTCAGTGAAAGCAAAGCCTACGCCTATATCCGTGACATGAACGCAGAACTGCAACACAGGGGATTTATGACGGTTAGGGGCAAGGTTCCGCTGTCTTATGTAGAAAAACGCTTCTTCGGCTTCCAGGAGCAGGGAGGTGGAGAAAGTGGCAAGCCGTGAAGAGTTGCTACAGAGCATTAGCTTAAGCATGAAGCTTGATAAAGATTTCTTTTTAAGAATCTATGGTTATGAAATCACATGGCCAGGCTTTGCAGAAACGGCTTTGCGGCGCCTTGAGATTTTGGGATGCAGCAAGGCAAGAACGTACTACATTGATGCAGTGATAGAATACGAACAGAAACAAGCTGAATCTGTTCGGCCTGTTGCGGAGTGGTACGCTAAGAAATTAAGAGAAGAATGGGAAAAGAAAAGAGGTGATCAGCAACGGGCGGAGAAATTGGACAACATGAGCGTAAAGGAACTTCTGATATTATTGCAGCGCTCAGTAGAAAGGGCGTAGAGGTTTCTTTTCCGGATTCTGTGGGTTTTGTCGATTTTGTCAATTTTGACAATGCAGGTGGAGAAAAACTTTTACCTTTTCCAATAGAAGCATTACCACCAATTTTACAGGAGTATACACACGCTATATCTGAAAGCTTACAGGTATCAGAAGATATGGTAGCCGTGTCAATTCTTGGTGTTGTATCCCTCTGCATAGCTGGAAAATTCTACATACAACCTAAAACCGATTGGGTAGAACCTCTTAACTTGTATGTTTTGATTACAGCCAGGCCATCAGAGAGAAAAACGCCAGTATTAAAAGAGGTATCCGCGTCTGTCTATGAATATGTAAAAGAAGAAAATGAAAGAAGAAAACCCTTGTACAATAAATACCAGACACAAAAGAAAATACTAGAAAGCAAGATTAATAATCTTACTGTAAAGGCAGCTAAAGCATCTAAAAATGAAAAAAATAGTGTATCTATGTTTGATATTTTTGAAGCACAACAGGAGCTTGCAGATCTAGAAGAAATAACTATGTTGAAATTATTGGTGGATGATATTACACCCGAAGCAATGGTAAAAGTTATGAAAGAAAATAATGAGAGAGTAGCCATTGTGTCTGCTGAAGGTGGTGTTTTTGGGATGTTAGCCGGAAGGTATAGTACCCAACCAAACATTGATATTTTTTTAAAAGGTTATTCTGGGGAACCGTATTGCTCTGATAGAATAGGCAGAACAGGAGAGACTTTAGATCATCCGGTATTAACACTTTTGTTGATGGTTCAACCCAAGGTACTACAGGACGCTTTAAAAAATCCAGAATTTAGAGAAAGGGGCTTTATGGCAAGGTTTTTATATTCTTTGCCACATTCAAAAGTAGGTAACAGGGTGTATGATTCTAAACCTATACCTAATGAAGTCAAGACATCTTATAATCAACTAATAAAAGAGTTACTTGCTATTGATAGTATGAATGGCTGGGAACCAGACAATTCTATACTCTATCTTAATGAAGAAGCGTACCAGCTTAGTAAAGATTTCTTTGAAGAGATAGAAAGAAAAATAACAGAAGACTATGAGGAGATAGAAGACTGGGTAGGAAAGTTATTGGGCCAGGTTATGAGAATAGCGGGTATTCTTCATGTTAGTAAGTACCGTTTAGGAGCTGCTACAGTATTATTAGATGGTCAAACCATGAAAGATGCAATACAAATAGGGCGGTATTTTCTCGCTCATGCAATGGCAGCATTTGCAAGTGCAGATATTACGGAAACCCAGAGCGAAAAAGATGCTAAGTATTTGATAAAGAAAATAGATTCTTTCTATGATGGACAAAATCGACAAAATCGACAAAATCCTCAAAACCTTAAAATAAGGGACTTACATCGTATTTGCGCCGGTCATTTTAAGACAAAAGAGGATATGCAGCCAGGACTTGACGAACTTATTAAACGAGGATTCATCCGGATTACAAAGCAGCAGAGTGAGAAAGCTGGCAGGCGTTCAGAATTTATTGAAGTAAATCCGAAGTATTGGAAAAGTAAAGGAGGAAAAACAGAATGAAATTAAAAGATAGCATATTTTTTGGATTTGCAAAAGAGGAACTGGAAGCGGTTCGCAGGGTAAAAGGAAACGGCGATAGAGAAATGACCTTTTCTGATTCCCAGGACATAGCGGATATTGTGGGCGCTGATGTGATGGTATTAATTATACCAGGTAAACAGATTGCAATTATAAAGGCAGGTAAATAATATGGCATATGGATATATGCGATCGGATCCGGTAGAACAGTTTAGGAACTCTTTAGGGTATTATGATAAATTGATTGCCGTAGCTATGGAGAAGGGTTACACGAAAGACCAGGCAATAGAGCTATTAAAGGTACATGGGCTTTTTGGTATTGAAAGTAATCTGTCAGCTGTCGGTGGAAACTATTAAAAAGAAATAGCCCTATGGGGAACGGCAATTCCCTGTAGGGCCGCACACAGCCGGAGCTGCACACCAAATACATACATAGTGTAGCATATTCCGGCGGAAAGGAAAAGCATGAACTTAACAATTCTTAACAGCGAGCATTTTATTTTATCAGCAGATGGGGAGAGGATGGAAAAGATTTTGTTTTTCTACGCCCCTTCAAGGGACGCGATTATAGTAAACGATAAGGCCCCATACATAGATGGACTTGTTGAGCTGGTGGCGACATACCTTGATTTGACAGACCTGGAGAAAAAAGAGGCCGTAGAGTATATCAAAAACGAGGCAATACGTGAATATTTTACTATTCTAAATTGTATTGTTAGAATCCGGCGTAAGCTTTACAAGTCCATGAAACATTAGAACGGCTTTACATAGATTTCTGGAAGATATACCAGTTTTGACCGCTGGCCCCTGCGATAGTGGGGTATCTGCCAAGGACAAATGACCGCTGTTAATACTAAAGCCTATTTAGGCGTGTGCGACGTCGCACACAGAAAGGAAAATATATCATGGAACAGATGATAATGATACCAGTATGGAGATACGAAAAGATGATGGAGGCCTATGATAAAGCTGTGGAGGAACTGCAGCAGCTTAGGGAACAGTTTGGAATTATTGGGGAGGTGGCCGCCGATGAGCGTAAAGCTTAAGATTTCCTACGAGGAACCAGAAGAACTACGCCATCTTTTAGAGCGGCTGCAGCCGGTTGTGAAATCTTGGAAGGTGTCAAGGAACCGTGAAGGGCGGTTTAAAAAGGCCTATATTGAGTTATATGAGGTCAGAACAAAAAGAGAGGGTACATAAACAAAAAATGGGCTGGTTTGCTGTATGATTATGGCACGCCAGCTCTTAGTTTTTTGCCATATACGGCTTGCTAAAATGCTGGAAACCTGCATAAATACTAGGATTTTGCTTGCATACCCCCTATACTTTTGCTATAATAAAAGCAACAAACAAAATATTAATAAGTACCCCAGCTTTCTATACTGCCAGGCTGGAAGCTTAGAGAGATAAGCGTGGGAATGATGATTGCTAAAAATTTAGCAACCGTTGTTCCTGCGCTTTTTGTTTGTGGTTCTGGTTATCTCCTTTTATCCCTAAAGGGCGGCGGGGAAAAGTCGCCCGTATTGTCTACAGGACATTAAACAGAAAGGAATTGAACACATGGAAGAAAACATGATGGAACAGACTACCCAGGCTGAGAATATGGGGGAGACTGCGACAGAACAGGAAATACCCGAAAAAGGGAAGCAGAAACTTTTTACCCAGGAAGAAGTAAACAGCTTTGTAAAGAGTCAGGTGGCTCGAATGATGAAGAAGGCTACAAAGGACCAGGAAATGGAATACAATCAGAAGCTTGCAGATCTGCAAGCTAGAGAAATGAAACTGTTGGTTAAAGAGCGGCTTAATGACCGTGGAATGCCAAAGGAGTTAGCTGACATTATTTCCTGCAAGGATGAAGCAGATATTGATGCAAAATTAGAACTACTTCAAAAAATATATGGAACCCCAAAAAGTAAAGAAGAACAGCCCACAGGTTTTATGCAAATCGGGGCAGAAAGCACAGGTAAGACCGGTGCCGCTTCTCCCGATCCGGTGCGGAAAGCCATGGGACTGTAGAAAGGATAAGAAATGGCAATTGAGTTAGTAACAAGATATTTGCCTTATGTGGACGAGCTGTTTTCTAAAGAAAGCAAGAAGTCTCTTTTAACCAATCAAGATTTTGATTGGACGGGCGCTCATACAGTTAAGGTGTATAAGATCAGCACTTCTGAAATGACCGATTACGGTCGCAACGGTGCTGCAGAGGGCAACTGGTCCAGGTATGGAGCTGTGAAGGATCTGGACGCTACAACCGAAGAAATGACCTTGAAGAAAGATCGTTCCTTTACGTTTGCGATTGACCAGCTTGACAAGGATGAGACGGGCGGCGCGTTGGAAGCGGCCTCCGCTCTTGCCAGACAGCAACGACAGGTTATTATTCCAGAGGTGGATAACTACACCTATGGCGTTATGATTGCCGGAGCGGGACATAAACCGGAGAAATTGGCGTTGACTTCAGAAAATATTTATGATGAGATTGTAAAAGCTGGTACGGCTCTGGACAATGCGGATGTACCGGAGACGGACCGGCAGATTGTTGTTACTCCGAACGTGTACCAGCTTATGAAAAAGTGTAAAGATATTACGATGGAGACGGATATTGGAAATGACCTCCGGCTAAAGGGCGTGATTGCGAATCTGGACGGCGCCAACGTGATCAAGGTACCGGCTGCCAGGCTTCCCAAGGATTTTGGCTTTATGCTGGTACATCCTTGTGCTACGGTAGCGCCAACGAAGCTGGAAAGCTACAAAATCCATCAAGATCCGCCAGGTATCAATGGTTCCTTGGTGGAGGGGCGTATCTGTTACGATGCGTTTGTTTTGGAGAATAAAGTAAAGGCTATTTATTATCAGGCTATTACAGAATAAGAATGGAGCGCCCCAGACTTTCCTTGATGGATTGCCAGGGGCGTTTTTATAGGTGTGAATATGAATAGAATAGATCGTTTATATACAAAGGTCGAAGGTATATTAAACCCGCCACTAAGCCCATATGAAAGGGCTATGCGGCACAATAAATTTGTTGGGCACGATAATGTTGAATTGCTGGGGCTTCTTTCAACTCCCCAGGATGACTGGCGGCTGATCGTGCAAGCCATGGCTTGGAATGGAGGTGGAACGCATGGCGCAAATACGTCTTAAGACAAGAACGGCTACAGAGGTACGCCGGACACTATCCAGGATAATGAACATGGTGGTAAATGGCGAGATAGACAATAAAACAGCCAATACTATTATTTTGGGATGTAATGCGGTGTTGTCGGCTCTTCGGACGGATGAGCAGCAAAGGAAGATTGACGAGTTGGAGCAGCTTCTAAGTAAGCTGAAATAGGGAGGTATTTACAATGATACTGAAAGCAATGGCAATCTTTTTAGGTTTGCTGATTGGGTACCTAATTGCCTGGTACATAGATAGAAAGTAAGCGCAGGAGGTAGCAGGATATGACCAATGAGGAACTTGTTTATAAAATCCAGTCAGGGGAAAATACTTCTGAAAATATGATGCTGCTTTATGGACAGGTGAAAGATTTTATCCGTTCTGTTGCCTGGAAGTACCGAAACAGTGAAGAACTGGAGGACTTGGAGCAGGAGGGGTTTCTTGCATTGTATCCGGCTATTGAAAATTATAATCCCTCTGCTGGCTGTAAATTTCTGACTTATGCGGAAACGTGGATAAGACAGCGGATGCAGCGCTACATACAAAATCAGGGTTCATGCCTGCGGCTTCCGGTTCATTGCCTGGAAAAGGTACAGAAATACCGGCGTTTTTGTTCTGAATATGAGCAGGAGACCGGAAAATACCCGTCAGACTGCACAGCGGCCTATTTCCTGGACTTTACTGTAGAACAGGTAAAAAATATAAGGGTTTATGCCTGCATGGCTTCTGTGGGCTGTTTAGATGCTCCTGTGCCAGGGCTAGAGGGTACGGAAGATTCCCATGTGATTGATCTGGTAGCCTCTGCCGAGAATTTGGAAGAGGAAACGGTGGAGCGGTTAGCCAATGACCAGCTAAAGAAAACTTTGTGGGGCTGTGTGGATGAACTGCCAGAAGAGCAGAGGGACGTTATCAAAAGGTGTTACCAGAACGGGAACGCCCTGTCCAGGATTGGATTGAGTACCGGAAGAACTCCCGCAGAAGTACGGAAATTGCACGGTAAGGCTCTGAAGACTTTGCGCCGTTATCCATACGGCGAGAAGCTGCGGCCATTTCTTCCGGAAGATGAACGAATCTACAGCAGCGCCCTGTGGGGGAACGGTGCGGAGCATTTCAACCGGACATGGACAAGCAGCACAGAACGGGTAGCACTGAAATTGTAATAGCTTCTATAATAATAGGTTGTACACTTTACTTGGGGGTAAAGTAAAAAAGAAATAGGCATAGAGATTCT
>OHJQ01000819.1_pt1 | contig 19662 bp, 8 predicted proteins | sample 1568601 | NCBI WGS metagenome assembly OHJQ01 (sample SAMEA3879599, study PRJEB24766) | human gut metagenome | biome: human-associated habitat; feature: feces | place: USA | collected 1985/1987 | reverse complement strand
ACCGGACTCAATACCCGCAGACCGCAGTAAGAAACACCGGCATCAGGCTTCCACTCTATCTTCAACGGAACGCGCTTGCCCGCTTCCAGATTAACAGCAAACTTATAACTGTTAGGATTCCAAGCCGTACGCCAACGTTCGGGAACCACCAATTCATTATCAATATATACTTTCATGTAGCCTGCATAGTAAAGGATGAAGCGGAACAAGCCGCTTTCTGCCGGTTCTATTTCTCCCTCATAAACTACGTCGGACCCTCCGAACGGGAACTCCGCAGGCAAATTAACCACCTTACTCAGATGTGCGGCACGGTCCAGATGTTCAAAATAAAGAGAATCCTCACGACGTACAAGGGTTTCCACGTCTTTCTTGCCCGGAATATATGTACCGGTCAAAGCACCTTCCTTGCCCTCTTTATCATAAAGTTTGAAGACATCACCCAGTTGTGAGTAGTCACGCGGGTCACCGAAACGGCAGAGCGAATAGCTGTCCCAAAGCACACCGTAGTTTTTATTAGACACGATGAAGGGTACAGACACCTTTGTATTGTACTGGAACAGTTCCTCATTCTTACCTTTATAGTTGAACTCATCCGCCTGGTGCTGGCCCAAGCCATAGAAAGCCTCATCATTGCCTGCCGACTGGAATACCTGACGTACTGTATATCCTTTCGTACCTTCCACTTCCACCGGAGTAAAGGTCCGCCCGTCAGAGTCTTCAGCCAGAATCTGCTTGCCGTCGGCATCCGTGAAGCGTACCTCACCCGTTGTCTTGGACACAATGGCACATAATTCCGATGTCTTGACAGTCACTTCATCGCCCTGCTCTTCGACCTTAAAGTCGGTCTTATTCTGTTGAGGGATCACAATGAGACTCTGCTCCTTTGAAAATTCCTTCTCAGGAGTAGCCGATACATGAATGAGCTTCTCGCCCATTACTTCTAATCTTACTTTACGCACATCCGTCGGTTGCTGCTGCTTGACTTCCACAACAACACCGTTCTCGGTCTTTTGGAATCCGCCTCCGGAACATGCGGCGAGCATCCATCCGGCAAGCAAATAAACTGAAGTGTTTTTCAATTTCATATTACTGTTTTTAAAGTGAATTTTCTCCAATGCAAAAATAGAAAGTTTACTTCAAAAACGAGTCCTCCCGATGTTGAAACAAAAGGGCGCTTTTGATTACCCTAAAAGACAATATGTTTCCGTAAGGGGTATCTTTTGTTATCTACCCTCTCTTTCCTGATAAACAGAGGGCAAAACACCGAATTCATCCTTGAAATATTTGCTGAAATACTTGGGGTTGTTAAAGCCCAACTGATACGCTATCTCCGATACATTTTGCTGACTCTCGCGCAGCATCTGCGCCGCTCTTTTCAGACGGATGACACGGATAAATTCAATAGGTGTCTTACCGGTTATCTGCAAGAGTTTCTTGTAAAGATGTACCCGGCTCATACCCAACCCCCGACTCAACTCTTCTACGGACAAGTCACACCGACCGATGTTCGCCTCCACATATTTGATGGCATTTTCCACCAGCTTTTCATCCAACGAAGTAATGGCTATTTCACTTGGTTCGGGGTCAATGAGCGACTTTGCCTTGCGCTTCTTGCTCAGGTCAATCAACTTGCGCATACGCAGAATAAGGATTTCCACATTGAAAGGTTTCGTCACATAATCATCCGCACCGATGGTCAACCCCTCCACTTTATCTTCCACAGCCTGCCGTGCAGTGAGCAATATCATCGGAATGTCACTCGTGCGTTTATCGGTCTTCACCCAGCGGCACAATTCATTCCCATCCATCTCGGGCATCATTACGTCGCTGACAATAATATCCGGCATCAGTTCCGGTATTTTCTGCCAAGCTTCCCGGCCATTGGAAGCTGACTGTATACGGAAATACAAGCTCAGACTATCTTTCATGAAGGCAACCAAATCTTCATTATCATCCACAATCAGGGCCAACGGCTTCTCTTTTTCATCTTCATTATCCTCCTCCATATCGTCCGGCAAATCATCCGGAAGCGGTTCCTCTTCCATATCCGGCAAAAGTTCCTCATGCTCTTCCACCTCTTCTGCAAGCGGTGCAGGCTTGGAAGGACTTACATGCACATGTTTAACCGGAAGCTCAATCAGGAACACACTACCGGACCCCACATTGTCAACAACGCGCACCGTGCCCTCATGCAGCGTCACAAAGTCGCGTACCAGGCTCAAGCCAATACCGCTACCCGTTGACTGGTGTTCCGGTTCTTCCTGCTCCACCTGATAGAAACGTTCAAAAATTCGCTCCTTGTCTTCATCCCTAATGCCAACACCGGTATCCGATACCTTTATCAGCAATCTTCCGGACATCTCTTTCGACATTTCCAATGCCACATCCACACGTCCCCCGTCCGGGGTAAATTTGAAGGCATTGGATAGAAGATTCATCACAACTTTACCAATTTTATCCTCGTCGAATGACATATTCAGCGATTCCATGGCCGAAAAAAATGTCAGATGTACATGTTTCTTTTCAGAAAGCATCAGGAAAGAAGCACAGATGCTACGCACATACGCCACAATATCCCCCTCGGACAAAGTGAGATGCAATCCTGCCATCTCATTCTTACGGAAATCGAGCAACTGGTTGACCAAATTCAACAAACGCTGCGCATTGCGGTACATCAGTTGCAGCTTGCCATGCAGTTTTTCGTCCGTAATCTCCTTCATCATACTTTCCATCGGCGATATAATCAGCGTAAGCGGCGTACGCAACTCATGGCTGACATTCGTAAAAAAGCGGAATTTCATCTGGCTCAACTCCTCCCTCTTCTTCGCATCTTCCTCTATCTGGCGGATTCTGAACTTATTACGTTCCCTCCGTTGTACGGCATAAAGTGAAAAGGAAACAACTCCTACTATCAGAAGAGCATAAACGATATATGCCCACGGAGTCATCCAGAAAGGCGGAAGAATGACAATCTTGAGCGAAGCCTCTTCAGTGCCCGCATATCCGTCACTGTTTGTAGCCTTCACTTTTAAGATGTAAGTCCCCGGAGCCAGATTGGTATAGGTAACGCGATGCATATCGGACATACTCGTCAGCCAGTTCTCATTAAATCCTTCCAATTTATAGAAATACTGTGTCTTTTCGGGCAGCACGAAATTGTCCGACGCAAACAGCACCGTGAACACATTCTGCTTATAATCCAAGACAACTTCTTCTGTTTCATTCAAAGCTTCCTTCAAGATGACACGTCCTGCATACTCCTTGCCCACCTTCACGTCTTCATTGAACAACTGGAAACCGGTAAACATAACCTTGGGCAACGTACGGTTATACTTTATGTTGCCCGGCTGGAAGCGATTCAGCCCATACAGTCCTCCCACTACAATCTCGCCCGTATGCAGTCGTTTGAGGGAACGCTGGTTGAAGTCACAACTCTGCAACCCGTCCTTGTCATTATAGGTATAGCAACGGAACACGGGCTGCTCCGTCTTGCTGTCAACGGACAACACCACGTTTATCAGTTCTCCTCCGGTGCTGATCCATATACTTTTGTTTTCATCTTCCGTAATACCTAATATCAATAGTTTGGAGAAACCGGGCTTGATAGGCACTTCGTACAATTCATCCCGTTTGCTGTCATATACATTCAAGCCTTCACGCGTGGCTATCCATAGCAAACCGCGACTATCTTCGTAAACTTGATTGATATTTTGGTTGGAAAGTCTGGTCTTACCCGATTTTGTACCTGCAAAATTTGTAATCTCGCCGGTCCTCAGGTCCATGAAAGCCATCCCTGCCGAAGTACCGATAACCAGATTATTGTCACAGCTGATGCAGAGGGATGAGATATAGTCCGACACAAGGTTTGAATTACCTGTAGAATAGGTGGTAAATATCCCCGTCTGAGGATTCAGGCATTGCAATCCTCCCCCTAACGTACCGATCCAGATATTTTTGTCCGCATCTTCTGCCAATGCCCATACATTGTCATAGACCAGCGAGTTACTGTCTCCCTTACGGGACCGGTAATGGATAAAGCGGTTCCCATCATAGCAATTCAGTCCGCCCCAGAAAGTACCAGCCCACACTCTGCCGCTACTGTCCCGAAGAAGGCAGACTATGACATCACTCGAGATAGAGTGGGGATCTGCCGTATGCGAAAAAACCATACGTTCATCTGTCACGCTATTCCAGCGCACCAGCCCGCGGTCGTTGGTTCCCAGCCATACGATGTCACCGCCTCCGTCCTCCACGCAATTGATGTCGCCTACATCGGCAATACCGAACTTGAAAATGCTTTCATTATAGAAAGAGATGCCTTTCTTGTAGGTTCCCACCCACATCGTACCGGCCTCATCTTCATAAAGAGCCGTTATTGTATTGTTGGACAGAGTACGCCCGTTATTAGGTTCATTCGCCAGACGGATTTTCCGTCCCGCCGGTTCTATCAATTCAACGCCATCCTGATCCCTGCCTACCCATATACATCCGTATTTATCCTGTGCCACTGCACGTACGGTATTGTAGGTGTCCGTTCGGGGAGAACGCTGTTCCCAAACCTTCCGAGAAAGGCTATAAATCCACATCCCCTCCACACTGAATATCCACGCCCGCCCACTATGGTCGACAAACAAATCAAAGGTAGCATTCTTTACTTCCCTGCAATCTTCGGCAATGTCCGGATTGGTCCACTTGATATTTTGCTTTTCCTCATCTATACAAACCAAGATACCGTTACTCAGAACCAGCAGGATTCCTTCGCCGCATTCTTTCATGTCGGACACTTCGGCTTTCGCAAGCAGTTCATCCGCCCCCTTTACTGCTACGGCATTTTTCTGTTCCTCTCTATAGCTGTAAACACCTTTACCATTAATATAGATCCAGAAAGTCTTTTCCTTATCAATATAGATAAGTGAAGGATTTCCGGTCAGACCGATGTTCCACATCCAGGCTTCCACATTACGGTCAAAAACATCGGAAGCCGAGTTGTAAATGGCATACCCGCCTCCCGTACGTATCCACAAATTACCGGACGTATCTTCTTGTATATCCTCGACATAACTATCGGGAAGAGATTTCTCATCATCTTTCTGGCTGCGATAAATCTTAATATTGTAACCATCATAGCGATTCAGCCCCGAAGCTGTACCAAACCACATGAATCCGTTTGAATCTTTATAAATAGCATTAACCTGATTATTGGAAAGTCCGTCTTTCACTTCCAAATGTTTAAACATGTAGTCGTGTGAAACAGCAGGGAAACATACCATCCAAACCCACAAGAGCAGTAGTTGCAGTCTTTTCATACTATCAGAGCTAAGGGAAGTTATTTTTATTGCAAATGAAGTGAAAAACGAACAGAAAAGCAAGGAAAGACAAGGATTTTTAAAGAAGGAAAAGCATATCCCTCGCGGACATGCTTCTCCGTAACCAATCAAAAAAAACTATATCAACAATCCTTGTAACCTATAAAAACTATTTGTATGATACTTTTGAAAACTGTCTTTTACTCTATCCGCCACTCAATCAATAAGGGTATTTGCCGGCTTCGGCTCCCTTCATGATGCCCTCAATGGCATAAGCCTCCTTCGGCGTACCCGTACCACGGTTCATGTCACCGCCGGTTTCCCAATAAAAGGGGACACAACCGTGGTTTTTCGCCTCTCGGGTGACTACCTCATTCCAATAGGAGCGGCTCTTGTTATGCATCTCCTGGTCAATATCAGGATAGGCAAGTTCAGAAGTCCCCTCTATCTTGTCTTCTTTTGCCCGCTTCATGGCACTATACTCGCCTACAATCACAGGAATTCCCTTATCTGCATAGGCCGTTTTCATCTTCTGGAATTGCTGCTTCACATAATCTTCTTCGTAACCGGTGGCATTATGAATGGAACCGGATACATGATTATCCTTACCCCAATAAAGGAATACATTGCTCCAGGTTTCGTCATGGTTCATCATGGTGAACTGATAGGGATCATAGAAGTGAACTTCCACCATCAGACGGTCGGGTACCTCATCCTTGGGCATCGTGTAGTCATTCACCGTCTTGTCAATATTGGTATAAGGACCTTGCACAATCAGACAACGGCTCGCATTATTTCCTCCGGTGGCACGCACGGCATCAATGAAGGTCTGTTCGTATTTCAAGATGACATCTATGGCCGATGTGCCAACGTTCCCCTGGTCTTGCTGTCCGGGTTCGTTACATCCGGCAAAGAGCAGGTGTTCGTCATAAGCATTCAGTTTATTGGCAATCTGTGTCCAGATAGCTTTCTGCTTGGCATCTACTTCGCTGCTGTAACCATGGGTGATACTCTCTTCAAGCCAACCGCCATCCCAATGGATATTGACAATGGCATACATATCATTGGCTACACAGTAGCCCACCACTTCGCTCACCCGGTCGAGCCATGCAGCATCTATCTCATAGGTCGATGGATTCACAATGTAGTAATCCCACGCGCAAGGGATGCGCACCGCATTAAATCCCAATGCCTTCAGCCCTTTGATATATGCCTCGCTCACTTTAGGATTTCCCCATAACGTTTCGCCCGCTATCTTGTTCTTGTTATCACAAGCTTCCAGCGTGTTGCCGATATTGATACCTGCATACATCTTGGCGGCAAGTGTCCTGGCATCGCTTTCCATATTGCCGGTTTCGCCCGCACCCTGCTTTACGGTCACAGTCTCCGTCAGGCTACCCAAAGTAAAAGTGATATGGCCTTCGCGCGCTCCCAGAGGATTGGAAGAGACGGTAAACTTGAAAATCTTGTCTTCCATGGCACGGGTATTGACCGCCTTTATCCAAGAAACATCAGAAACGGCCTGTACGTCACCATTGGTTTCCACCACCACAGAAACATCTCCTCCCACAGCTGGCAGGTCGAAAGAGGTAGAGTTGGATATGATTAGTCCGTCCGCAGCCGTCTGTTTCACTGTGAAGCTCCCTACTTCGCTGCCTCCGGCTTTCACCGTTACCCTGGCTTCACGGTCGCTCGTGTCCGTATTGACTTCTGCCATAACGGTATACTTCAAAATGCTACTCGAAGCAGAACTTTCGGCAGTAACCTTGCACCACTCCGGTGCACTGCTGGTAACTTCCAATGCAACGTTCGACTTGATGTTCAGCGTACTTGTTCCTCCGGTCTTGGAGAAAGTCATTCCATCTGTCAGAATGTTCGCGGGAATCGTTATTTCCGGAGTCACAGTATCATCATTGCCGGAACATGCGGCAACGAAAGAAGAGAAAAGCAGTGCCGACAGCACCAGGCAAATTTGGAATTTTTCAATGATATTCTTCATCATGTCTTTACGTATTAAAAATAATGGTTAAATCAGTGAAAGCAAAAGTAACGGAAAAGGCGGAAAACACACCGATGTCATGTTATCTGCAACGGTATCATTTGTTTCCGAATAGGGTTCAAAAGTAATCATTGAATGACATCGGACACATCCGGCTTGTTTGAACCGAAGGAATACTTTATTTTTGCGTATAAATACTTCCTTCAACTACTGATTCGTATATCTGATAAACTATTTAAAATACAATGTACTTATGAGAAAAAAGATGATGTTATTTTTAGGACTGGCGCTCAGCCTGTCCTGCTTTTCACAAAACCGGCAAGGTTATCAAAATCCCGTTATTCCCGGTTTCCATCCCGACCCGAGTGTCTGCCGCGCAGGAGATGACTTTTATCTGGTCAACAGTAGTTTCCAATATTTTCCGGGCGTACCGTTGTTCCACAGCAAAGACCTCATCAACTGGGAACAAATCGGACACTGCCTGACGCGCCCCTCACAACTGCCGCTTCACGACGCCGGCCCGTGGGGAGGAATCTATGCACCCACCATCCGCTACAACGACGGTACATTCTACATGATTACCACCAACGTGTCCGACAAAGGCAACTTCCTTGTACACACTACCGACCCGCGTGGCGAATGGTCAGAACCCGTATGGCTCAAGCAAGGCGGTATAGACCCGTCCCTCTATTTTGAAGACGACAAGTGTTACCTTGTCAGCAATCCGGGCGTAGGTATCTATCTGTGCGAAATCAACCCCAAAACCGGCGAACAACTCAACGAGTCCAAACGCATCTGGAACGGCACGGGCGGACGGCACCCTGAAGGACCGCACATTTACAAGAAAGACGGCTGGTATTATCTGCTGATTTCCGAAGGCGGCACGGAATACGGCCACAAAGTGACAATAGCCCGTAGCCGCGATATAGACGGCCCGTACGAAGAGAACCCCGCCAATCCCATCCTGACCCACATCAACAAGAATGCACAAAACAGCCCGATACAAGGAACCGGCCATGCCGACCTGATACAAGCCCCTGACGGTTCGTGGTGGATGGTGTGTCTCGCTTTCCGTCCGCAAAGCGGCAACCATCACCTGCTGGGACGCGAAACGTTCCTTGCTCCCGTGCGCTGGGACAAGAATGCCTGGCCGGTAGTAAACGGAGATGGTACAATAGCCCTGCAAATGGATGTGCCAACCCTACCGCAACATCCTCTTGCCCCCAAGCCTGCACGCACCGATTTCAAAAACGGCAAATTAGGTCCCGAATGGGTTCATATCAGAAACTATCATCCGGAAAACTATACCTTTGCTTCCGGTAACCTCCGTCTGAAAGCAACCTCCGTAAACCTGAACAACGGGAAAGGCAGTCCTACTTTTGTCGGCCGCCGGCAAGAACATATCGACTTCACAGCCACCACTTCCATGCAACTGAAAAAAGCCGCCAGTGGCGACGAAGCCGGCCTGACGGTCTACATGTTCGAACCGTCCCATTACGATTTATTTGTCAAGCAATTGGCAGACGGGAAACAAGCTGTAGTATTGCGCTACCAATTGAATGAATTGACCCATACGGAAAAGGAAGTTATTCTGCCCCAGGGGAAAGTACAACTCCGTGTAAAAGGCAGCAACGAAATCTATTCGTTCGAGTATGCCACAAACGGAAAGGACTTTAAAGAACTGGGCCGAATGAATACGCGCTATATCAGTACAGAAACTGCCGGTGGCTTTACGGGAATCATGCTGGGATTGTATGCCATCTCCGGTTCTCAAACCTCAAAAGCATATGCAGACTTTGAATACTTTGATTACGAAGGAAAATAGCAGCCAATCTTAGAGAAAGCCCCTGCTTTTCTCCGCTTCCGCCCTTTTGTCTGTCCGGTTCAGTACAAAGATTCATGAACGGCCCACTTAGGTGAACAAGTTTGTTCACCTAAGTGGGCTGATTTGTTCACTACTATGAACAAGGCGGACCACTTTAGTGGAGATACCATAAAATCACTATGTTTATCGCAATAAGTACCCATCCCGTCCGAACAAAGTACAAGGCAAAGAGCTATCAAAGCGCCGCCTTACGGACCACCTCCTTTATTTTATTCTCTCTATGGTTCTTCAATCTATATCAGAACGATGCACACCGGTGAGGGCAAAACAAAAAATCCGGGATGGCCTGCATCCCGGATTTCCTATCTAACCAGTATATTTCCGTCTATCCCTCTTACCATTCAGGAACAGAGAAAAGAGTGTGGAACGTGAACTTCACTTCCATAGAACTGCTGAAACCAAGTTCCTTGATAACATCACCATCAGGAGTACCGAAAGCGCACCCTTTATCCTTTGTTGCCCCATAGCAATTCCAAAGTTCCAGACGATACTTCGGGGATTCATTGGCATCGAGCACTTTGGATGCATCAAATGTCACTTCCTTGCCATCCAGATAGAGGTTGTCAAGCGTGGCATGCAAACCGGGGAAATACTTGTAGATGTCAGCCACTTCAACGAAGGTCATGATGGAACCTGCCGCATAGTCGGCAGATTCGTACTTAATGTCGAATTGAGAAGCCACAAGGCTGTACTGGAAGTTCTCGTATTTCACCTCGAACGCAGCTCCTGCGTTATATCCCCATGCACTTCCCCAATCCGGATTGACAGTAACCAGATTGGGCGTATAAATACCTGCACCGGTACCGTCGGTAATGACGGTGCAGACAATCTCAAGCTTCTCCTTGAAATGGATGGCAGGCTCGGTACCTTGATTTTCTACATTGCTGAACGGACTGAGGGGAACTGCATTGCCTACAGAACCAGCCCCATAAGCATTGAACAACTGAACACGGTACTTACCGTTTCCTTCAATGTCGCCATAATAGAAGCGGTTGGCATCAAACCGAATGGAAGTACCGTCCAGCTTAATCTCGTCAATGCGTACAAACGAATTGGGATAGCGCTTCGCCATACCGGCAAAGTCAAGCGTAAACACCATGGCATCGGTACAAGCTCCCTCGAAAACAAACGTGTGCTGTCCAGCCAAGTCTTCGGGTGAAATGGCTACAAGCAGTGCATCCCAACTTCCTGCCCATGATGAATCGGCGATATTGAGCAATACAGGAACCTGCGCATCGGCATCGGCCTTGGCCTGGCTGTAATAGTTCAACGAATAGCCATAGTCGCCATCGGGCAGGGCAATCTGCAAGCCGTCGGCAGTCAACGACAGAATGTTCAGCTTACCACTCTTCGTGCCAATCCAAGTATTGGCACAAAGCACATCTATGTCGATGTCAATCACTTTATTCGCCTCGTCAATCGTAAACTTACCGGTTTCATCGGTCACGGTGCCGTCTTCGGCAATGCGATGAATGTTCACCGTACCGTCTTCCTTGAGTTCCATATAGCCGTAGTCCTTTCCGTAGGTATAACCTATCCAGCCATTATCTGTACCCATCTCCCAATGAATCTGCTGTTCAATGTTGGGTTGTCCGTTGGAAACTGTGCTCCAGTTGTCCGTAACACCCCACTGCGTGAAAGGTCCTTCAAACACGTGCTGCTTACCGTCCTGGCCATTGTCAAGATACCACTTCTGATAGAGCAGAGCCTTGTTGAACGGTACGTTCTTGGCTGTGGAAACAGCGCGTACAGCCATACCTTGATAAACTGCGGCAGTGATACGGTGATTGACAGAAGCTGCAAACTGGTAACCTACCGCAAATTCTGTATTGGAAGAGTTGACAGTACCGGTGAGGTAATATCCTTCAGTACCCAGCGCCGTCACATCGTTTGCCACACGCGTACCGGCTGCAGGCAGGAAGATGGAATTACCATTAGGACCGGTGAACTTGAAACCTGTCACTCCATTCTGCTCAGTCCACTCTTTCTGGCACAACGTGAAGAGTTCCTCGAAATCATCGGCAGTAGGCAGTGTGGCACGCCCTTGAAATGCACGGAAAGCCAAGTCGGAAGCCGTTTTATAAGTATCGGCCGAAGCATAGTCGGCAGGGTCGATGCTATTGTTGCATCCGGTCAGGTCACCGAATCCGAAAAGGCCACCCAGTCCAGTCTCGCTCTTGGCACCCACATTGAAGCGAGCCCACTTCACGGAGAGTCCCAGGTCGACAAGGTCATTGTCGAGATCGAAGTCATAGGCAGGAGTAGTGAAGCTCTTCACCTCACCATACACAATGCCGCTACCCAGATTGAGGTAAGCCGCATAATAGTATTGCGTTTCGGGCACCAACCCTTCATGGACGAATGAATAGCTGTCCTTAAGTTCCTCACTCTTCACTATAAGGCCTGCACGAACCGCTTCTACATCGGATGAAGTAGAGATAACAACACCACAAGTAGCATCGGCCGTAGCATCGGTCAATGTCCCACCCAATACAGCCGAGGCGAAGTCGACAGATGCGGCATCGGCAGTAGCCACCTTGGCATCGGTGGTGAGCAAGCTTTTCACCTCACCTTTGTAATACACCTTACCCTGCAAGCATACATAAGCCTGATAATAGAGCGTAGAGTTATTGTTCAACCCGTTCAACTGAGCACTGAAGGCGCTGCCGTCATAAGCAGCCTGCACGTCCTCGGGCAGGTTGTCTTGCGCAAAACCATAGAAGAAGCCGGTCTTATAGCTTCCGGCATCCATGCCATCCAACCCGGAGAGCGTGGCATGGAGTGTAGCGGTAGTGGCGGTCACATCGGACGACCCCGTCACCACCGACGATTCGTTCAGAATCGGGGTGGTGTGGATAGTATAGTCGTCATCTTCACTGCACGAAGCCAGCGAAAGACCCAGTACAAGTGAAAGTATTCCTAAATATATCTTTGTCTTCATATATACTAAATTCATTTAAGTGGTTATTCAATGGTCATCGAAATTATCTCAACCTTCACATCCGGCTGTCCGTCTTCGGTGGCAGCCACAGTAGCAAGTCCCTTATTCTGGATACCGATACAGATACAACTGCTTCCTTCGTAAGTCACAGTGGCACCGGTGGTATTGGTCACGGACACAGTCTGTACAGCTCCTTCGGCAGTATCAAAGGCCACGGCATGAGCCAGGTTGTAGCAGTCATCTTCCCAAGCATTTCCGATGTTATTGTCCATAATCACGGTCTTAGGAGTCGCGCCCTCGTTCCAAGTGATTCCACTCAGCACTTTGTACTGTATCTTCAGCGTCTGGTTCTTTTTCAACTTCACCTTCGTGATGTCGATCGGCCATCCCGCGTCACCACCGCCCCAAGGATTGTAGAACTGCAAGCGCAAACGATCGGGATTTCCGTCACCGAAAAGAATTTGTACCTTGCTGTTGTCTACCTTGATTTCAGTAGGCCCGGTAGGTCCGGTAGCGATAGGTTTGTAGTTGAGGTTGGCACAAAGATAAGAATCCACGGCTCCCTTGTCATTGGTCGTTGCAGGCACACCCATCTGGAAAGAGCTGGTGACATCGCAAGCCATTACGGTAAACTCGCTTCCCTTCACTTCCACCGTGCGCTTATCACCGGTAGCGGTGAGGACGGTTATCTCAACCGGATTGCCGTCGGCATCCATAAATTTCAATTTGCCGTCTTCAATGGCAAGCTTACCGGCATTGGTACCGTCATCCCATTTGTAGCCATCGGCCGTGCTGCTCAATACCAGCTCATAGTCGGCAATGGAAGCATCGGCCACAGGTGCCCATGAAGAACCGTACTGTCCCTTCACTACGCTTTCCCAAGCAGCAGAGCCACCATTCCACCATGTCCAGTCATAAGGTTCTTCATCATTGATGAGGAAGCGTGCCTCATTGCCCACATAGGTGACACCGTTGATTTCAGTAGTGAACAGTTTGGTTGCCAAATCTTCAAACCCGGATCTTCAGTCGGTATGATACTGGGGTCATTATAAGCCTCTTCGGAAATGAAGTTCCACACCAGCCACCACGGACCTTCGCTATTGGTACGCATCGTAGCTACCTGCAGCAGATAAGGAGTACATTCTATAATCTTGATGTCGTTGGTATAGTTGGAACAGACATCATCAAAACCCTCGTTATGCAATGAATAGGTACCGCCATAGAAAGATATGACAGGGCGTTTCGGGTCAGACACATTCAAGTTGAAAGTTCCGGTGGCATCCGTCGTGCCCGAAGCAGCCACCCGATGAAGTTCCACCGTACAGCCTTTCACAGCATCCAGGCCGAAAGTGATGTACGACTGGAAATAGGGGTCGTCTGCCGGAATGAGCCACGATTGGATACCCGGATCCCAGTTGGGAGCCCAATTAGCGCTACCAATCATAAGGTCGGTAATATTGCTTCCATCATTTTTCACATCAGTGTGGCTCATGTACATCACCGGTCCCGAACAACGGCCAATACCAAAGTTCTTGTCAATGGGAACCCACTTACGGCTCTTGCCCACTCCACCTGCAAGGTTAGCCCAGATAGGGTCTTCGAGCATGGCAAAGTTATTGGTCTCTACCTTGAAGGTATATGGTTCGCCATATACCGGACCTGCCGGTGTGGAAGCGCCGAAAGTCACGCTATATTCTCCGGCAAAAGGAAGTGCCAAGTCAAGAGTGGTCTTTTGAGAAGGACCGCTTGGAGTGACCCACAAGGGAGTGGCTCCCTTGATGAGCGAAGTCAGATGAATCGTATTAGGATCATTGGCATCAGGGGTCACCGTATAGGCGATACCTTCCACCAAATCATCGGAAACATAGGTTTTTGCCCCCATCTCGTACTCTTCGGGCGAGCAAGCGGAAAATATCAAAGCCGCTCCTGCCAATATGGAAAAGAATGATTTAAGTCTCATATCTTATTGTTTTTATTTTTTATTTACTCTATTAATGGTACTCACCATCCGGGATTCTGCACAAGTACACTCTGTGAAAGGTTAATTTGATTATAAGGAATCTGGCTCAAGCCTTTGGTGGCTTTCACACGGTCGGCCCGTATGGTTATTGCATCATCAGCGCCTCCACTCTTCACCTTGACACCATTCAAGGCGAGCTTCTCGGCTGCCACGTCTATACCTTGACGCAGGAGATCCCAATAATTAATGCTTTCAAAAGCAAATTCAAGACGACGTTCTTCCATAATAGCTTGTTGAGACACACTCTTAGCTTGATAGTTGGCCGATACTGTTCCGTTGTCATCAACCTGATAAGCACGCTTACGCACTTGGTCGAAATAAGTTTGCGCATTGGGGCTACCCAGTTCTGCGGCCATCAACAATACGTCGGCATAACGGATAATAACGTAGTCTTGGCGGTTCTGTGTCTGGAAGTCACCGCTACCATCCTGCTTACCGGCATGGCTTCCATCGGCATAGCAAAGGGGAGCATACTTCTTCACAGCATAGCCGGTATATTCACGCCAGTCATTAAAACTGGTGGTAAAGTCGGCCGAACCGGTGATTCCTTCCCCTACCAAATCAATGATAGAAGCCGAACGGCGGAGGTCACCAGTGGGAAACGCTTCCACAAAATCAGGATTTACCGTCAATGCGCCCCATCCCTTGCAATAGGGAGCAGCATTAAGCTGGCGCATACCCAACATCACCTGCCAACGGTTGGAGTCATTATTCCCGTTATAATCCTGAGTAGCGGTAAATTTCAACGCAAGAATGGTTTCCTTGTTTCCATCACCGGCATATGTACCCTTCAAAGTTTCATAGTCTCCTTTTTCGGCCACTTTTGCAGAAGAAGCCGGCCATAAATTCTTGAATTGCGGTACCAAACCATATTCTCCTGAAGCGATTACGTCTTCTACAGCAGCCAAAGCTTCGGCACGAGTCACCTCTGCAGGTTCTTCACCGTAATATCCGGTATAGAAAAGATAGGCACGTGCCAGCAAAGCCTCGGCGGCATATTTTGTAATATGTCCGTCGTTCTTGGTATAGTCGGCCTTGGGATAAGCGTCACCGGGAATATTCTCGATAGCATATTTTAAGTCAGTAAATATGGCACTGAACACCTCTTTGGCAGGTGAAGGAGCGCGATTTTCGTTTACCGGTTCCAGAAAGAGTGGGATATTCCCCCATAAACGAACCATATCCAGATAAAGCAATGCACGCAACGTACGACATTCGCCCATATAGATACCACGTTTGCTATCCGATTCATTCCATACAATCTGCTCTTCATGAGCTATCAGCTCGTTGCAACGATAGACGCCCGCATAATAATTTTTCCAGTCACCTTCGTATAGGTTGAGGTCAGCCGGCGATTGGGAGATGTCAAAACGGTCAATGGCCTGATAGCCACGTCCATCGGCATTTCCGGTAGCGCCAAAACACTCGGCACTCATCACCTCGGAAGCCATATAAAACCCTACCATCATGGCTGATGAAGTCTGGCGCCAACCATCATAACAACCTATCAGAGCACGATAAGCATCTTTTTCAGTCTTATAGAATGTACCGGTTGAAGATTCAGTCTTCGACGTAACATCGAGAAAACTGTCGGTACACGAAGCCAGTCCCAAACTCAGGAGCAGGACACTTGCCATAAATATATTTTTGTTTTTCTTCATATCAGTCTATATTTTAAAATTTCAAGTTAACACCAAACAATACGGTACGGGGACGGGGGTAATAACCTAAATCAACGCCCGATACCCAACCTTGTCCGTTATCTCCTTCGGGACCATAACCTATTTCCGGATCCATGCCGTCATATTTGGTAAATGTGAACGCATTCTGTACCTGAGCATAGATACGGCACTGGCTGATGACCTTACATCTCAGTAGCTTGGCAAAGTCGTAGCCCAAAGTAATGTTACTGATTCGCAGGTAATCACCATCCTGCACATAGAGGTCTGAGAACTGCCAGTTGAGATTCTGGTCTGTGACACGAGGTATGCGATTGCTGGTTCCCTCTCCTGTCCAACGTCCTAAAATTGCAGTAGTATAATTGGCTTGCTTGGAGGTATGGTTACGATAGCTCTGGACAATCTGCTGTCCGAAAGCACCGTTGGCCACTACAGAGAAATCAAGTCCTTTCCAGTTGAAACCGAGATTGAAGCCCATAGTGAAATCAGGAATACCGTTACCAAGATCGGTCTTGTCAAGCTCGTTCACCCGTCCGTCATGGTTGATGTCCACAAACTTCACGTCACCTGGTTGTACGTCAGCTTGCAGCACACCGTTACCAGCCTTAATCCAATCCTCTATTTCTTGATTGTTTTGGAATATGCCTGCTGTCTTGAAACCATAGAAATAACCGATAGGCTTACCATTCTCGGCACGATAGAATTCAGGAGTATTGTCATACAACTGGTTGGTAGAGCCATGAATGATACCATCGTCGTTAGGAATCTCTCCGACCTTATTCTTATTGTAGGCACCGTTGATACCGATATTGTAACTAAAGTCTTTGCCTATTTGGTCATTCCAAGTAAGATTGAGTTCCACACCGGTGTTTTTCACTCCACCGCCATTAATATAAGGAGCACCTGCTCCGGCAGTAGCAAGAATAGGAGCCACCACGAGCCAGTCTTTAGTATCTTTAATGTAGAAATCGAAATTAACACCCAGGCGACTGTTGAGGAATCGGGCATCAAGACCGATATTGGTCTGCTGTGAAGTCTCCCACTTGATGTCAGCATTAGCCAGACGACTAGGGTAAGCTCCCCAGTTGGTTCCGAGCTGTGCCGCAGCATCCGAGTCGCCGTAACCGCTGCCGAAAAGATAGTGTGTATTGGTACTCTTGATAGGAGCCAGATATTGGAATGCGTCAATGTTGGCATTACCCACTTGTCCCCAGCTGGCACGTATTTTCAGGAAGTCGAGCCAGTTTTGCGTACTTTCCATGAATTTTTCGTTAGTAATGGTCCATCCTGCCGATACCGAAGGGAAGTAACCAAAACGGTTGCCTTTGGCAAAGTTGCTCGAACCGTCTGCACGCAAAGTAGCATTGACCATATAAGTTTCTTTCCAGTTCCAACCCAATCGGCCGAAATAGGACACCTTGCGGCTCTCGGTATGCGGATTGCCACTGGCACCCAAGCCGTTGGTCGAATCGGAGGCCGTTCCGTTGCCCACAAAAGCATGCTCCCAATCATCAAAACCTTCTTTCAACATACCATTTTTAGCTTCGATATAAGTGCCCTCGTAACGATAGGCTTCCATACCCAGCAAGGCGTTGAACGAATGTTCTCCCATAGTCCAGTCATAAGAAGCCGTATTGGTCCATGTCATACCCAAAGAGTGATTGGCATTTTGAGATACGGTAGTACGTTCTTCATTATATATATATTGGCTGAACTTGTAGAGAGGCTTGAAACTACGGTATTCGCTGGAACCATAAACCACACCGAATACAGACTTTATCTTCAAATTCTTGACAGGCTGCAATTCAGCATAAACATTACCGGAAAAAGTAGCCGTTTTGTTCTCATTGTTGCTGTCGGTCATCATTAAACCATAAGGGTTTCCATCACCTTTATTCCAGTCACTGGTACTGGTGTCATTGTAAGGCGAATCATAAAGATTATTATCGCTATAGACAGGAGCGATAGGCGATGTTCCGAATGCACCGCGTAAGGTATTATTATATTGGTTGCCTACACTGATACCGTTATTCATCTTATATACAAAACTCACCTGCTCGCCCACTTTCAAAATATCCTTGAAAAGTTTGTGCTCGCTGTTCACACGGAAATTGTAACGCGAATAGTTAGACACATCCGAACCGCCGACAATACCTTCCTGACTCATATATCCTAACGAAAGGGCATAAGTGGAAGTTGCGCTTCCACCAGTGACACCCAGCGTATAGCTCTCCGTTGTGGCATTATCTTTGAACATAGTATCTACCCAATCCGTATCATACACATTGCCATTGGCATCGTAAATAGACTGGTATTGGCTCCAATCGTAAGCCGAAAGTCCGCTATTCAAAGCCTGCTCATCCATAATGGCCATATACTCTTTTGCATTCAGCATATTAGCCTTACGAGCTACATTCTGTATTCCATAATAAGCATCGAAACTAATCTGCGCTTTACCTTCGCGCCCTTGCTTGGTAGTAATAAGCACTACACCATTAGCACCGGCCGAACCGTAGATAGCCGCACTAGCCGCATCTTTCAGTACATCTATACTTTCAATATCGGCAGGATTCAAAGTAGAAATATCACCACCCACACCATCAATCAGATAAAGAGGAGCACTATTTCCCACGGTACCAAGACCACGGATACTCACTTTCATGTCAGCACCCGGTTGACCGGAAGTCGAAGCAATACTTACACCCGGTGTCTGTCCCTGCATAGCCTGCAAGGGATTGGTTGTATTCATCTTGGCTATTTCGTCACCCTTCACCTGAACAGTGGCACCCGTCACCAATTTCTTCTTCTGGACACCATAGCCCACTACAACCACTTCATCCAACATTTCCGTGTCCTCCTTCAGCACCACATTGATGACGGAAGAAGTACCTACCTTGATTTCCTGTGATTGATAACCGATGTAAGAAAACACCAGTGTCTGTCCTTGTTGGGCACTTACCGAATACCGGCCATCAATGTCGGTAATTCCACCCGTAGCGGTTTCTCTCACCTGCACGCTGACACCTATCAACGGCTCACTATCCGTAGCCGATGTCACAACACCCGAAATGGTCTTGTTTTGAGAAGGATTAGCCTGCAGGCTACTGATTGCAGGTACAAGAAACAAAAGTACCAATGCAACACGGCATAAACGCAGATTTATGCACTTTTCCAAGAATGTTTTTCTCATTGTACATTATTTAATGGTTAATATCAAAGATTCATTGTGTTCTTCAATTAATACCAAAGAACTCGGATGCAAATGTATGAAGGAACAAGAAAAAGAGTGTCGAGAAATTGTTATGAAGAGTATATGATTTCGTTAATCAAGGCTTCTAAAATGTTACTAAAAAAGGTATAATTTGTTTTCCATCCCTTCTCTAAGCCTTTTGAAGAGGGGTTATTCTTTCCATTCCCCTCAATGCCGGGATTGGTTTCACCTCACTTTTCCATCCCCAATATACTTTCTCCGGAGTACAAAGAACCATTTCTTTCTAAAAACGTTCTCAAGGAAGAACAACCTAAAGCTTAACAGATAATGAAAAAATTAGTAGTATTTGCAGTACTTGCCGCAATCGTGGCAAGCTGCGCCGATGACAATCTGCCCCAGATAGAAAAAAGCAGTGAGTTGGTATCGCCACGACTTTTGATGGACGTGTCCACAGAAAGCGGACAAAGCCCGCTGACCGGTATACTGACCATCATGCCCTGCAAGGCGGGCACCTCTATTTATTATGGAAACTACATAAACCGGAAGCTGACACCTTTTTACGGTTACTACCAAGTTAAAGACGGAGCTTTCTATAACGATGGCGTCAATCGAGAGTTATCC
>OHJQ01000797.1_pt1 | contig 20222 bp, 16 predicted proteins | sample 1568601 | NCBI WGS metagenome assembly OHJQ01 (sample SAMEA3879599, study PRJEB24766) | human gut metagenome | biome: human-associated habitat; feature: feces | place: USA | collected 1985/1987 | reverse complement strand
TCATTGGGAACAATTAGGTTAAAAAGAATGTTCCTTAAATAGAATTCAACATAAAAACAACTGAAATATGAAAGCAAATATAGGATTGATCGGGCTTGCCGTGATGGGCGAGAACCTGGCGCTCAATATGGAGAGCAAAGGTTTCACGGTTGCCGTATATAACCGGAGCGTACCCGGCGAAGAGGGAGTCGTAGACCGTTTTATCAATGGCCGGGGCAAAAGCAAACGTTTTATCGGAACGCATTCGATCGAACAATTGGTCGACTCGGTGAAAAGTCCTCATATCATCATGATGATGGTCAAAGCGGGGCGTCCTGTAGACGAGCTGATCTCGCAATTGCTCCCTTTCCTTTCGTCTGGCGATGTAATTATCGACGGAGGCAATTCTGACTTCCACGACACGGAACGTCGTGTGAAGGAGTTGGAAAAGAAAGGGATCTATTTCGTCGGAACCGGAATTTCGGGAGGCGAGGAAGGAGCCTTGCACGGCCCGTCTGTGATGCCCGGAGGTTCGGTGGAAGCTTGGCCGCTGGTGAAAGACATCTTGCAGGGAATTTCCGCCAAGTTGGACGATGGTTCGCCTTGCTGCGAGTGGATCGGAGCGGGGGGAGCCGGCCATTTTGTGAAGATGGTGCACAACGGCATCGAATATGGGGATATGCAGCTTATTTCCGAAGCCTATTCGCTGTTGAAAAACCGGAAAGGATTGGACAACGATGCGATGGCCGTCGTCTTTGACGAATGGAACGGAGGAGAATTGGATAGTTTCCTGATCGAGATAACCGCCAATATTCTGCGTTTTCGTGACGAAGACGGAAAACCGTTGCTCGACAAGATATTGGATGTCGCCGGACAGAAGGGAACCGGCAAATGGAGCGCGATCGCGGCGATGGACGAGAATGATCCGCTGACGTTGATTACCGAGGCTGTTTATGCCCGTATGCTTTCTTCCATGCAGGAAGAACGGAAAAAAGCGTCCTCGCTTTATCCGAAGAGTGGCGTGCTGGGGCAGACCTTGATCTCGGAGAAAGAGATCAAGCAGGCTTTGTATGCCGCTAAGTTGGTTTCCTACGCACAGGGATTCTCTTTGTTGTGCCAAGCCTCCAAGCGATATGATTGGCAGTTGGATTACGGTACGATCGCCAAGATCTGGCGGAAGGGATGTATCATACGCTCTGTCTTTTTGGAGAAAATTACGCAGGCTTATGAGAAGAACCGGAATCTGGAGAACCTCTTATTCGATGAGTTCTTTATTCAAAAGATCGAGTCTTCCTTGTTGGCTTGGCGGCAAGTGGTAGCCGAGGGTGCCTTGCATGGAGTGGCTTTGCCGGCAATGAGCTCGGGGTTGAGTTATTTCGATGGATTGTCTACCCCACATTCTGCCGCTAACCTGATTCAAGCTCAGCGGGATTATTTCGGGGCTCATACCTATGAGCGGGTCGATTGGGAGCGTGGTAAGTTTTTCCATACCAACTGGACGGGTGAGGGAGGAAAGACGGTTTCTGGAACTTATAACGTATAAAGGTATGAAGAAAGCAGATAATCAATTATTAGTTATATTCGGGGCGTCGGGCGATCTTACCAGTCGCAAGTTGCTTCCCTCTTTGTTCGAGTTATATGTCCGGGGCTTGCTGCCCGACCGCTTCTGCATCTTGGGGGCCGCCCGTACCGCTTATGGTGATGAGGAGTTCCGTGCGGAGCAACATACGCATATCTTGGAGGCACAGAAGGGAAAGACTTACGACGAGGGCTTGATCGATGACTTCTTGGAGAATGTCTATTACCTCGCCTTCGATTCCACGAACGCCGATGAATACTACAAATTGCGTGAGCGCATCGAGTTCTTGCAAGAGAAACATGACTTGCCGGATAAGATCATCTATTACTTGGCTACCCCGCCGGTGATGTACGAGATCGTCCCGCAATGTTTGCTGGAGAGCGGTTTGAACAAGACCGAGTCTCCAGATGGTTTCAGGCGGATCATCGTAGAGAAGCCATTCGGTACCAGCTTGGAGTCTGCCCGCCAGTTGAACGATCATTTACGACATATCTTCCATGAGGAGGAGATTTATCGTATCGACCATTATCTGGGGAAAGAGACCGTGCAGAATATCTTGGTATTGCGTTTCTCAAACGGTATTTTCGAGCCATTGTGGAATCATAATTATATCGATTCCATCGAGATCAGCGCTACTGAGACTTTGGGGGTGGAGAATAGAGGGAAATATTATGATGGAGCCGGGGCGATGCGGGATATGATCCAGAATCACTTAATGCAATTGATGTCGTTTATCGCCATGGAATCTCCCTCTATATTCGAGCCGGAACCGATTCGTGACGAGATCGTGAAAGTATTCCGCTCCATACGCCCGTATACGGTGTTGGATATGGATAAGATGGTTGTCCGCGGACAATATATCGGTTATCGGGAAGAGAAGAACGTAGCTTCCGACTCGAATACCGAGACGTATGTGGCGATGAAATTCTTCATCGATAACTGGCGCTGGAGCGGTGTGCCCTTCTATTTCTATACGGGAAAGAAGTTGCCGGAGAAGTCATCGGAGGTAGTGATCCACTTCAAGTCTACGCCCCATCAACTGTTTGTCGGTCAATGTTCGGGAGGTTCCTGCAATAAATTGACCATCCGTATCCAACCGAACGAGAGTATATCCTTGAAGTTCGGGCTGAAAATGCCGGGAGCCGGTTTCGAGGTGAAGCAAGTCAGCATGGACTTCCGCTACGATTCCCTCTCGAAGAGCTATCTTCCTGACGCTTACGAGCGTCTGTTGCTGGATGCCATGCTGGGCGATTCCACCCTGTATGCTCGTAGCGACGCTTTGGAGGCTAGCTGGAAATTTATCGATCCGATCTTGCTCCATTGGAAAGAGGAGGGTTCGAAGAACTTATTCTTCTATGAGCCGGGCGAGGACGGACCGGAGGAAACTGTTATTTTAGGTGCGGAAAAGAAAGTCTGCGCCTGCCAAAGAAGATAATTTTATGGAAATAAAGAGATATAATGAGATGAAAGAGGCGCTTCGGTCGATGACGGAGGATATGATGGCGATGATTCGCCGGAAAGACTTCGCTCCGTTTAACCTAGCGCTCTCGGGAGGAGAGACGGCGAAGCATATGTTTTCCCTCTGGGTAGATGAGTATAAGGATAAGATTGACTGGAATAACATCCGTTTCTTCTGGGTGGACGAGCGTTGCGTTCCACCGACAAGTCCGGATAGTAATTACGGTCATGCGAATCGTTTGCTTTTTACGCCTTTGCGTATCCAGGCAGACCATATTCACCGGATCAAGGGCGAGAACGAGCCGGGTACCGAGGCGATGCGTTATTCATGGGTCGTAAAGGAATTCTTGCCGTTGTTCAACCAAATGCCTACGTTCGATTGCATCATCCTCGGCGTAGGTGAGGATTCCCATACGGCATCCATTTTCCCTACCACCATGGAGCTATTGTCGGATAGCCGTAACTATGCGGTATCCCAGCAACCTTCTACCGGCCAATACCGGATCACCATGACGGGACCGCTTATCTTGAACGGCGCCCCCTTATTGGTCCCGATACTGGGCACGAACAAGGAACCCGTAATCCAGAGGCTCTCCAAAGGCTATTCCCCCTCAAACGATACGCCTGCGGCCTATATCTTATCGCATGTCGTACAGGCTACGATTTATGGGCTGAACCCATGATTTTGCTACATGCCGAGTCCTTCCAAAAAACATGTACGTGTTTTCGAAAAAACACGTACGACTTTTTGGAAAAACACGTACATGTTTTCGGAATCTTGTGATCATGTTCCTATGACTTGATTTGTAGTGAGATAAGATACTATACGTTTTGCCTTGAATCGAGTGTTTACATATACTCTTCTCCTTGGAGAAGATATACTGCAAGTACCCTAGGAGATATACTTCACCGTCCAAGTAAGTACTATTTCTCGTGATATCCTATTAGTATATACAAGACTGTTGCCCTCATTTAAAGTGAATGTATTTGTTGGATTCATGTTTTTTTGCGAAGTTTGTTGCTTGAAAAGTAAGCTTTGAGACATGAATATGAGAAATATTGTACTGTGTATATTATATTTGTTTTTGGTGCCGATGGGAGGGTTTGCCCAATCTGAGGTCATTGTCTTGTATCCCGATACTGAAAATAAGGATTTGGATGAAGCTGTATACCAAAAAATCTTTTTGGCCGGCACGATTGATATGGGGAAAAGCGTGGATTGGCAAAAGGCTACCTGCGACTGGTTCCGGGCGCTTCCGGAGGGACGGTATCTCTTGTTCAATCCTCGTAGAGATAAAGGGTTGAGCGGGGAGATGTCCGATTTTGAGCATCAAGTGAATTGGGAACTGGAGCATCTGGAGAAAGCCGATCTGATTATCATGAACATTCTGGCGAGCAGCAAATCCCCGATAACTTTATTGGAGATGGGGCTGTTTATGCGCTCCGGAAAGTTGCGGGTGATTTGCGAGCCCGGCTTTTACCGGTATGATAATGTGCGCTTAACTTGTGCGCGCTATGGCGTCCCATTGTATCAGAATATGGACGATTTTTTGAAAACCATGCGCTAATCTATTATTATTTGTTTAACTTTGTATAGTTTTAGGGACGGTGTGGAATCGATCCTAAGCGAGTATTGTCGAACAAAATGGAAAGAATATGAAAGGTATAGTTTTAGCCGGTGGATCGGGTACCCGCTTGTATCCGATCACTAAAGGAGTTTCCAAGCAACTTCTACCTATTTATGATAAGCCGATGATTTTTTATCCGGTATCCGTGCTCATGCTGGCAGGGATACGGGAGATTCTTATTATATCGACCCCTCAGGATTTGCCGGGCTTTCGTCGTTTACTGGGCGATGGCTCCGATTATGGCGTTCGTTTTGAATATGCCGAGCAGCCTTCACCGGACGGATTGGCGCAAGCTTTCATCATTGGAGAGCGTTTTATCGGCGATGACTCCGTTTGCTTGGTACTTGGCGATAATATCTTTTACGGACAGAGCTTTACCCGTATGTTAAAAGAGGCCGTTGACAAGGCGGAGAACGAACAAAAAGCGACCGTGTTCGGTTACTACGTAAACGATCCGGAACGCTATGGTGTGGCCGAGTTCGATGCGGATGGGAACGTCCTCAGTATCGAGGAGAAACCGAAGGAACCGAAGTCGAATTACGCCGTGGTAGGATTGTATTTCTATCCGAACAAGGTGGTGAGCGTGGCCAAGAATATCAAGCCATCCGCCCGTGGAGAGCTGGAGATCACTACCGTGAACCAGTGGTTCTTGAAGGATGGGGAGTTGAAAGTGCAGCTATTGGGACGTGGATTCGCTTGGTTGGATACCGGGACTCACGACTCGTTGTCTGAGGCATCAACTTTCGTGGAGGTGATCGAGAAGAGACAGGGACTGAAGGTGGCTTGTCTGGAGGAGATCGCTTTCAAGCAAGGATGGATTGATGAGAAGCGACTTGAGCAAGTGGCTTTGCCGATGATTAAGAATCAGTACGGCCAGTATTTGATGAGGTTGATTAATAAGTAGAAGTAGTTCAGAATACGAGATATCGATGGAAAAAGACAGTAAAATATTTGTTGCCGGTCACCGGGGCTTGGTAGGCTCCGCCATCCTGAATAATTTGCGTAGCAAAGGGTATACGAACTTCCTGCTTCGTACGCATGCGGAACTGGATCTGACGGATCAAGCCGCTGTGAACGAGTTCTTTGCAGCCGAGCGGCCGGACTATGTGTTCTTGTCGGCGGCGCACGTCGGCGGTATCATGGCGAACAGTCTGTACCGTGCCGATTTTATCTACAATAATTTGATGATCCAGAATAATGTCATTCATGCCTCTTGGAAAAACAATGTAAAGAAATTATTATTCTTGGGAAGCACCTGCATCTATCCTCGTGAGGCTCCGCAGCCGATGCCGGAGGATTGCTTGCTGACATCTCCCTTGGAATATTCCAACGAGCCTTATGCGATCGCCAAGATAGCGGGTATCAAGATGTGCGAGAGTTACAACCTGCAATACGGTACGAACTATATCGCCGTGATGCCTACCAACCTCTACGGGCCGAATGATAATTTCAATCTGGAGACCTCGCATGTGTTGCCAGCCATGATCCGTAAGATCCATCTGGCGAAATGCCTGCATACAGGAGATTGGGAGGCCTTGCGTAAGGATATGGACATTCGTCCGGTAGAGGGCGTGTCTGGGAAGGCCTCCGAGCCGGAGATACTCTCCGTATTGGATAAACAGGGTATCCGTCCGGGCGAGGTGGAGCTGTGGGGAACCGGCAAGCCGCTTCGTGAGTTTTTATGGAGCGAGGAGATGGCCGACGCTTCTGTTTATATCATGGAACACGTGGATTTCGAGGATGTCCGCCAGAAGGAGGGCGAGGTCCGGAATACACATATTAATATAGGTACGGGTATCGAGCTTTCGATCCGTGAGGTCGCCGAACTGATCCGGCGAGAGATCGGGTTCGAGGGCGAGTTGAGGTTTAACTCGTCCAAGCCGGACGGTACGCTTCGTAAGCTGACGGATGTAAGCAAGTTGCATGCCTTGGGTTGGCGCCATACGATCGAGATCGAGGAGGGCGTGAAGCGACTCTATGAATGGTACTTGGGAATTGAAAAATGAGAATTGAAAATTGAAAATTAGAGAAATGGGCAAAGTAGCGTTAATAACGGGTATTACGGGACAGGATGGGGCTTATCTTACCGAGTTCTTGATCAAGAAAGGATATACGGTACACGGTATCAAGCGTCGTTCTTCCATGTTCAATACGGACCGTATCGATCATTTGTATCAAGACCCGCATGTGGAAAAACGTAATTTGATTTTGCATTATGGCGATTTAACGGATAGTTTGAATCTTACACGTATCATTGGCGAGGTTCAACCGGACGAGATCTATAATCTGGCCGCCATGAGCCATGTAAAAGTAAGTTTCGACACTCCCGAATATACTGCGAATGCGGATGGTTTGGGCGTATTGCGTATCCTAGAGGCGGTCCGTTTGCTGAACTTGATCCCGAAGACGCGTATTTACCAGGCATCTACATCCGAGTTGTATGGCTTGGTGCAAGAGGTGCCGCAGAGGGAGACTACTCCTTTCTATCCGAGAAGCCCTTATGCGGTAGCGAAACTATACGGTTACTGGATTACGGTGAATTACAGGGAGGCCTATCATATGCACGCTTCCAATGGCATCTTGTTTAATCACGAGTCTCCATTAAGGGGAGAGACATTCGTGACCCGTAAGGTAACCCGGGCGGTTTCACGTATCGTTTTGGGTATGCAAAAAAAGGTTTATATGGGTAATCTTTCCTCCAAACGGGATTGGGGACACGCAAAAGATTACGTGCGTGCCATGTACGCTATTTTGCAACAAGATGAACCCTCGGATTATGTCATAGCTACCGGGATTACTACCACGATTCGGGACTTTATCCGTATGGCTTTTGAGGAAATTGGCGTGGGAATCCGCTTTAAAGGAGAAGGGATAGACGAGGTCGCTATCATAGAGTCGATAGACGAGGGATTGTTCGTCAAGAAGGTTGGTGATGCCTATCTGGAAAACTTTAAGAAACGTGTGGGTGAGGAAGTTGTGGGAGTAGATCCGCAGTATTTCCGCCCTACGGAAGTAGAGTTGCTGATCGGTGACGCTACGAAGGCACGTACTCGTTTAGGGTGGGAACCGGAGTATTCATTAGCGGCTTTAATTGAGGATATGATGAAGAACGATATAAAACTAATGAAGAAGGAGTCTTATCTGAAAGAGGGGGGCTATAAAATTTTGAACTATTTCGAGTGAGTTCGAAACAATTTGAAGATTTTATTTGTTGTAATTACAAAAAGAGTTAAATTTGTGCCAATTTTAAGATATTAGGTAATTGATTGTTTAATTAAAATGTTGAAAATATGAAGACTAAGGTTTTACTTTTAGCTTTGTTATCAGGTTTTGTATTCTCTGTGACAGCACAGGAATATCAACCGCAGGTGGGGTTCAGCAATGAGGCTGGTTATAAGACTAATTTCAAGAAGAATAAAGCTCGCGACAATTGGTTTATTTCAATTGCGGGTGGAGCCAGCGTATTGTTAGGGGACCAAAATGGAGAGGCTGATTTCAAGAATCGTTTAAACTTCGCTCCACAAGTATCTTTTGGTAAGTGGTTTAATCCGTATTTAGGATTCCGTACCCAGTTAAATGGTGGTATTATCCACGGTTTTGAAGGTGATGGCGCACAGTTTATGCAACATAATAAATATGTAGCCGCTCACGTAGACTTGTTGTGGGATGTTACTAACTTTTGGGCTCCTTACAGAGAATCTAAAGTGTTCCGCTTGATTCCTTGGGTCGGTTTTGGTTATGCGCAGCGTTTCAAGACTACAGAGTCTTATGATCGTCCAAGAACGGAGTCTCCTACGTTGAACGCTGGTATCTTAACCGCTTTCCGTTTGAGCAAACGTGTTGATTTGAACGTTGAGATCCAAGGTTCTTTGTTGAACGAGCAGTTTAACCGCGTCGAGATGAATCACCTGACAGATGGTATCGTTCAGTTGAGCGCTGGTTTGACATTCAAATTGGGTAAGACAGACTTCGAGGTATTGGAGCCGATGGATTACGCTTTGTTGAACGACTTGAACGGCCAGATCAACTCTTTGCGTGCTGCTAACGATGAGTTGAGCAAACGTCCGGTTTCTTGCCCTGAGTGCCAAGAGACAGTTACTGAAGTTGTAAATAACTACGTTGACAATGTGGTTTACTTCCGCATCAACAGCGCTAAGATCGACAAGAACCAGCAGATCAATATCTATAACACAGCTGAGTTCATGAAGAACAACAATGCTCCGATCAAGGTAGTTGGTTACGCTGACAAGAAGACGGGTACTTCTGATTATAACATGGGTCTTTCTGAGAAACGTGCTAGAGCGGTCGCTAAGGAACTTATCGATAAATACGGTATCTCTTCTAGCCAGATCACTATCGAGTGGAGAGGTTCGGACGAACAACCTTATGGCGAAAATAGCTGGAACCGTGTAGTAATTATGAGCGCTAATAATTAATTTACGAATTAATACTTTAAAAAGGCCGTACTTCTAAGTGCGGCCTTTTTTTTGCGCCGAAAAATACTTACTTTTGTGAGAATTTATCGAATTGCTATGATATTGAACAAAAAACATGGTTATTTAATCCAATGGCTGATTGGTGTAGGAGATTTGATCGTATTGAATCTTTTGTTTATGGCCGTTTTTCATCTGCTTGGCCCGAAATACACGGAAGCGATATCCTATAATTTGAGAGAGGTTATTCTGTTATTGAACTTCTGTTATTTCTTCTCTTTATATTTTATCCCGATTCAATTGCATCAGGCGGTCGTGTTTATCGACAAGATCGTGCAACGGGCGTTCGGATTGGTTACCGTACTTATCTTCTTGTTCGCTACTTGCTTTATCTTCTTGAATGTGGGAGATGTTCTGGCAACCTTCCTCTTGGTCTATTACGGGGTTTCTATCATCTTGTTTTCGCTTTGGCGGGTTTTGGTGCGCCTATCTTTAAAGTTGTACAGGCGAAAAGGCTATAACTTTAAGAAGGTGGTGATTGTGGGGGCCGGAAAGAATGGTATGGAGCTTTACCAAGTCATGAAAGATGATTTGAGCTATGGGTTTAGCGTAAAGGGATTCTTTGATGACAATGACTCGTTGAAAGACGTTTTACCTAATTACTTGGGCAAGACGAGCGAGGTGGAAGCGTATGTGCTGGAGCATGATATCGATGAGATTTATTGTACCTTGCCGGGTACGAACAACGGAAAGATCGTACGGCTTCTGAATTTCGCCGAGAAGAAGATGGTGCGCTTCTATATCGTGCCCGAGTTTTACCGGGATGTAAAGAAGAGTATGGTGATGGAGGTGATGGAATCGATCCCATTGCTGACGGTCCGCCGAGAGCCTTTGCAATCCGCCTATAACCGGTTCTTGAAACGAACGTTCGATATATTTTTCTCTTTGGTGATTTTGCTCACGATTTATCCGATCCTGTACATCGTGGTCGGTATAATGATCAAGTTAAGCTCACCCGGCCCGATTTTGTTTAAGCAGAAACGTACGGGATTGTATGGGCATGACTTCGAATGTTTTAAATTTCGTACGATGAAGGTGAACGCGCAGGCCGATACCTTGCAGGCCGTCAAGGATGATCCCCGGAAGACCCGGATCGGCGATTTCTTGCGCCGGACGAATTTGGATGAGTTCCCTCAGTTCGTGAACGTCTTGCTGGGCGATATGTCCGTGGTAGGCCCTCGTCCGCATATGCTGAAGCATACCGAGCAGTACTCGGCGTTGATCGATAAGTATATGGTGCGGCATTTGGTGAAACCGGGAGTAACGGGGTGGGCGCAAGTCACCGGTTACCGAGGTGAGACCAAGACGCTGGAGCAGATGGAAGGACGTGTGAAGAGAGATGTGTGGTATATAGAGAATTGGACGTTCTTCCTTGATTTAAAGATTATTGTGGTTACGGTACTGAATATGTTCAAGGGAGAGAAGAATGCATATTGATCCGATTTGTTGCACACTTTTTGCGGATTTGTGTAATCTGTATTTATATTTATGCTATATTCGCGCTCGATGGGAAGAATAATTGCAATAGATTACGGCCGGAAACGTACGGGGATAGCCGCTACGGATATTTTACAAATGATCGCTAACGGCGTGGCGACAGTCCCAAGTGGAGAGGTTGTGAAATACCTGTCGGATTACATATCACGGGAACCGGTGGATTTATTTGTGGTCGGGCTTCCGAAGCAAATGAACAATGAGCCTTCTGAGAACATGAAGTATGTGGAGGCGTTCGTGACCCATCTGAAAAGGACGATACCAAGTATCCCGGTAACTTATTACGACGAGCGGTTCACGTCGGTCTTAGCTCATAAGGCCATGTTGGAAGGCGGTTTAAAGAAAAAGAAACGGCAAGATAAAGGATTGGTTGATGAGATTAGCGCCGTTATTATTTTGCAAGCTTATTTAGAAAGTAAAAAATATCAGTTATAACTTATGATTTTACCCGTATTTTTATATGGTCAGCCCGTACTAAGAAAAGAGGCTGAGGATGTACCTAAAGATTATCCCGACTTGAAACAGTTGGTTGCCAATATGTTTGAAACGATGTATAATGCTGATGGGGTAGGGCTTGCCGCTCCTCAGGTGGGCTTGTCTATCCGTTTGGTGGTTATAGACGGTGATGTGATGGGAGATGACTTCCCTGAATGCAAGGGTTTCAAGCGTGCGTTGATTAATCCCGAGTTTTTGGAACGTAGCGAGGAGGAAATAGCTATGGAGGAAGGCTGCTTGAGCCTGCCGGGTATACACGAGAAAGTGTCTCGCTCGAAAACGGTTCGTGTGAGATATTGGGATGAGAATTGGGAGGAGCACGAGGAAGTGGTGGAAGGTTTCGCCGCCCGTATCGTGCAGCATGAGTGCGAGCATCTGACGGGGCATGTCTTTATAGACAATGTCTCCGCTATTCGCCGCCAATTGAACAAAGGCAAATTAAATAGTATTATTAAAGGGACGGTTCGTTGCTCTTACCGGGCAAAAGCCGTTGGTAAATAATAAATCTATAAATAATCAATATGACAGATTTAAGTAAAAACATTGAGGCCCTCAGGGAAAAGAAAGCCGTTATCGAGATGGGCGGTGGTGAGGCTGCTATCGAAAAGCAAGTGGCGATGGGTAAGCTTACTGCCCGGGAGCGTATCTTGGCTTTGTTGGATAAGAACTCTTTCCATGAGTATGACATGTTCGTGAAACACGATGGCCGTGATTTCGGTATGGAGAAGAAGGTTCTGCCGGGTGATGGTGTGGTTACTGGTACGGGTACGATCTTTGGTGCCCCGGTTTGCATCTATGCGCAGGACTTTACGGTTGCCGGTGGTTCGTTAGGTTTGCAGCATGCTCGTAAGATCACCAAGATCATGGATCATGCGTTGAAGATGAAATGTCCGATCATCGGAATCAATGACTCGGGTGGCGCACGTATCCAAGAAGGTGTTGGTGCTTTGGCTGGTTATGGTGAAATATTCTATCGCAATACGATCGCCTCGGGCGTGATCCCTCAGATTTCCTTGATCCTCGGTCCTTGTGCCGGTGGTGCCGTTTATTCTCCGGCGTTGACGGACTTCGTGTTTGTGGTTGAGAACATCTCTAAGATGTTTATCACGGGACCGAACGTTATCAAGACCGTGCTGGGTGAGGATATCTCTATGGAAGACCTTGGTGGCGCACGTGTTCATGCGGAGACTACAGGTAACGCTCATTTCTATGCCTTGAGCGAGCAAGAATGTTTCGATCAGGTGAAACGTTTGGTTAGCTTCATCCCTTGGAATAATCAGGAGCGTGCGAAAGTGGTTGAGCCGAAAGAGCCGTCCGCTATGCTGAATATCGAGCAAGTAGTTCCGGCGGACCCGAAACAACCGTATGATGTGCGAGACGTTATCAGATGTATCGTCGATGACTCGGACTTCTTGGAGATCCAAGAGCTGTGGGCCGCTAATATCGTGATCGGTTTTGGCCGTATGGCAGGAGAGACGGTAGGTTTCGTTGCCAACCAGCCGATGGTTCTGGCCGGCGTGCTTGATTGTGATAGCGCTGACAAGGCCGCTCGTTTCATCCGTTTCTGCGACTCATTCAATATTCCTATCATCACGTTGGAGGATATGCCGGGTTATCTGCCGGGCGTAGATCAAGAGCATGCGGGTGTGATTCGTCATGGGGCTAAGGTTCTGTATGCGTATTCGGAAGCTACTGTTCCTAAGATCACGGTTATCTTGCGCAAGGCGTACGGTGGAGGTTATATAGCTATGAACTCCCGTCACTTGGGCGCTGACTTCATGTTCGCTTGGCCGAGCGCAGAGATCGCTGTTATGGGTCCGGAAGGCGCAGCTAACATCATATTCCGCAAGGAGATCATGGAGGCGGAAGATCAGAACGCTATGCGTCAGGAGAAGGTGAAAGAATATATCGAGAAATTCGCGAACCCGTACGTGGCGGCTTCCAAGGGATTTATCGACTCTGTGATCGAACCGAAAGAAACCCGTTCATTATTGCTACACGCACTGAAGCTTTCCATTCTAAAAGAGGAATACAGACCGGCCAAGAAGCACGGTTTGCCTCCGTTCTAAATTGATGAGAGTATGGAAAAGAAACACCAGCAAGAAGAATATGTAGACTTTGTGGTGACGGCACGTAAATATAAGACGTTGCTGACAGCGAAGTATAAGAGCCGACCGATGTGGCATAAGCCGTCGGCTGGTGACGTGGTTTCTCATCTTCCCGGAACGATTATCAAGATTATGGTAGAGGAAGGACAGGCTGTGGAGGCCGGGCAACTTCTGCTAATCCATGAGGCGATGAAAATGCAGAACCGGGTGGTCGCTCCCATATCGGGAGTCGTTGTCGAGCTCAATGTAAAAGAGGGCGATAAGATAACGAAGAATCATTTAATGGTAAAAATAGAGTCTAAGTAAGATAATTTACTTATTTTTGCCTCTCAATCATTTTTAATAGGATGAAGAAGGCAACACTCTTTTTGATATTACAGATATTTACGATTTCGCTTTTTGCGCAGATTAATACGGACCGTGTATTGGCCATTGGCAGGAACGCCCTTTATTTTGAGGATTATGTTCTTTCCATTCAGTACTTCAATCAGGTTATCAAATCCAAACCTTGGTTGGCGGAACCTTATTTTTACCGTGCGGTGGCGAAGATAAATCTGGACGATTTTAAGGGGGCCGAGGAAGACTGTACTTTATGTCTTCAGCGGAACCCTTTTTTAACGCAAGCGTATTACGCTCGCGGCATCGCCCGTCAAAGCCAGGAGAAATACGACGAGGCGATCGACGATTACCAGAAAGGACTTGAGTTCAAACCCGAGGACCGCCAGATGCTGGTGAATATGGCGGTGGCTTTTATCCAGAAAAAAGACTACAACGGGGCGGAGAAGACATTCGATGATTTAATGACCGCCCATCCGAAATATTCCATGAATTATATGACACGGGGCGCTATGTATCTGGAGAAAGGGGATACGTTGAAAGCCTTGGCCGATTATAATAAGGCGATCGAGATGGATCCTTATTATGCGCCGGCGTATGGCAATCGTGCGATCCTTCATTATCAAATGGATGATTACAAGGACGCTTTGGCCGATTTGAACGAGGCTCTACGTCTGGATACCCGTGAGAGCGGATATTATATTAACCGGGGGCTAGTTCGTTATCAGATGAATGACTTGAGAGGTGCGATGGCCGATTACGATCAGGTGATCAGCATGGATAGCCGGAACTTGATCGCACGATTCAACCGAGGTTTGCTTCGGTTCCAAGTCGGGGATAATAACCGTGCTATCGAAGACTTCGATGTCGTTATCCAGCAAGAGCCAGATAACTATATGGCTTATTACAACCGTGCGTTGCTCCGTTTCGAGACGGGCGACTACCGGGGGGCCGTGCAGGATTACGACGTGGTCTTGAAGCAATATCCTACTTTCCTGCCAGGCTTTGTGAGCCGTTCGGAAGCAAAGCGTAAGCTGGGGGATAACGTGGGGGCAGACCGTGATTATTGGGCGGCCATAAAGATGGAGGAGCAGGCCAAGAACGGACAGATCCCGAAGACATCGTCTTCGGGTTCCAATACAGCGGTGAACGGAGATGCCAAGACGGACGATTCGGAGGAGAATACTCGTGAGCAATCCGATAAGAATATCAATAAGTTCAACCGCTTGGTGGTATACGATAAGGAGCAGGAGCGTAAAAGTAAATACCAAAGCGAGGTCCGTGGGCGTGTACAAGACCGGAATGTCCATGTGGATCTGGAACCCCAGTTTGTCTTGACCTATTACGAGAAGGCGGATCCCGTAAAGAAACTTGTTTATTACGACAAGATGGTGGAGGATTACAATGGCCAGATGGTCTTGAAGCGTAAATTGCGTATCACGAACGAGGAGGCCGCTTTGACCGAGGACCAGATCGCCGTGCATTTCGCCTCCATCGACGAGTATTCGGCGGAGATCGAGCGTGATCCGAACAACGCTAACGCTTATTTCGGTCGTGCGATGGACTTCATGTTGGTGCAGGATTTCTCGGAGGCGATCAAGAGTTTCTCGGAAGCGATCGAGCGAGACCCCTCGTTCACGATGGCCTATTTCAATCGTGCCGTAGAACGTTATAAGCAATTGATGTACACCCAATCCCAGCAGGCAAACAAGGATACATACGACTTGAGTGGCTCGGGGATGAACTTGAATATCGGTAAGTCCGCACAGTCGCAGGTAAACGCCAACACCTCGGTAGACCCTCGTAGCGCTATGTTGAAGGATAATAAGCGAGCCTATGAGCATGAGCAGATCATGAGGGATTACGATATGGTGATCAAGCTGAACCCGGGTTTTGTGTACGCCTACTTTAACCGTGCGAACCTGCGTTGCGCCCAGCGTGATTTCCGTGCCGCTATCGTTGATTACAACGAGGCGATCGAGCGAGACCCTGAATTTGCCGAGGCTTACTACAACCGTGGGTTAGCCCGTCTGTCGCAAGGTGACGTGAACCGGGGCATCGCCGACTTGAGCAAGGCAGGGGAATTGGGTATCTACAACGCCTATAGTATCATCAAGCGAATGACAAGCCGGTGATAACGCAAATTATTCGAGTTAAATGTTTCGCTGATAGAAAAGAAATATTAACTTTGTGGGCTGAATATAAAGAATTTTAGAGAATAGAATATGATAAAGATTACATTTCCGGACAATTCCGTAAGAGAATATGCAAAGGGAACGACTGCTATGCAGATAGCGGAAAGCATTAGTTCTCGTTTGGCACAGGAAGTCCTAGCCGCAAGCGTGAATGGGGAGGTTTGGGACTTAAGCCGTCCTATCAACGACGACGCTACGGTGAAACTTTTGAAGTGGGAAGACGAGGAAGGTAAACATGCGTTCTGGCATTCCAGCGCTCACCTTATGGCAGAGGCTTTGCAGGAATTATATCCGGGTATTAAATTCGGTATCGGTCCGGCGATCGAGAACGGTTTCTATTATGACGTGGATCCGGGCGAGGCCGTGATCAAAGAGGGTGATTTCGCTGCTATCGAGGCTAAGATGCTTGAGCTGGTAGCCAAGAAAGAAGAGATCAAACGTCAGGACATTACCAAGGCGGATGCCATGAAGATGTTCGGCGATAGAGGTGAAGAGTATAAAACAGAGCTTATCAGTGAGTTGGAAGACGGTACGATCACTACCTATACACAGGGTTCTTTTACGGACTTGTGTAGAGGGCCGCACTTACCGAATACCTCTTATCTGAAAGCTGTCAAGATATTGAGCGTAGCCGGCGCTTATTGGCGTGGCGATGAGAAACGCAAGCAATTGGTTCGTTTGTATGGTATCACTTTCCCGAAAAAGAAGATGTTGGATGAGTATCTGACATTGTTGGAGGAGGCCAAGAAACGTGACCACCGTAAGATCGGTAAGGAAATGGACTTGTTCATGTTCTCCGATACGGTAGGTAAGGGCTTACCGATGTGGTTGCCGAAAGGTACCGCCTTGCGTTTGCGTCTGCAAGAGTTCTTGCGTCGTATCCAAGCTCGTTATAATTATCAAGAGGTAATGTGTCCGCCGATCGGTAATAAATTATTGTATATTACCTCCGGCCACTACGCTAAATACGGAAAGGATTCTTTCCAACCGATCCATACACCTGAGGAGGGTGAGGAATACTTCTTGAAACCGATGAACTGTCCTCATCACTGTATGATCTATAAAAACTCTCCTCGTTCGTATAAGGACCTGCCGTTGCGTCTCGCTGAGTTCGGTACGGTTTGCCGGTATGAGCAGAGCGGAGAGTTGCACGGATTGACCCGTGTACGTAGCTTTACGCAGGATGATGCTCATATTTTCTGCCGCCCCGATCAAGTAAAGCAGGAATTCTTGAACGTGATGGACATCATCTCGATCGTATTCAAGACGATGAATTTCGAGAACTTCGAGGCTCAGATCTCCTTGCGTGACAAGGTGAACCGTGAGAAATATATCGGTAGCGACGAGAATTGGGAGAAGGCTGAGCAAGCTATTGTAGAGGCTTGTGAGGAAAAAGGCTTGAAAGCTAAGATCGAATATGGAGAGGCCGCTTTCTACGGTCCGAAACTCGACTTCATGGTGAAAGACGCTATCGGCCGCCGTTGGCAGTTAGGTACGATTCAGGTAGACTATAACTTACCGGAACGTTTCCAATTGGAATATACGGGTGCCGACAACCAGAAGCACCGTCCGGTTATGATCCACCGCGCGCCGTTCGGTTCCATGGAACGGTTCGTTGCCGTATTGATCGAGCACACCGCCGGAAAGTTCCCGTTGTGGTTGACTCCGGAGCAGGTATGTATCATGCCGATCAGCGAGAAGTTTAATGATTACGCTTGGCAAATCGCACGTGAGTTGGGTAATCAGGAAATCCGTGCTATCGTAGATGACCGAAATGAGAAGATCGGTCGTAAAATTCGTGACAATGAATTGAAAAGAATCCCTTATATGCTCATCGTTGGAGAAAAAGAAGCAGAAAATAGTGAAGTTTCTGTAAGAAAACAGGGCGAAGGTGATAAAGGTTCGATGAAAATTGCTACCTTTGCAGCGCTTTTGAATGGCGAGGTAGAGGAAATGATGAATCGCTGGCAAAAAAGTAATGATTAAATAACTAATAACGAGGAGAATAAATCTTTTTGAATGAAGAATGACAATCTGAAAGAACAGTATAGAATCAACGAACGTATTCGTGTTCGTGAAGTTCGTTTAGTAGGTGACAATATTGAGACGGGTGTTTATCCGATCGCTCAAGCGCTGAAAATAGCGGAAGAGCAGGGGATGGATCTAGTCGAGATTTCACCAAATGCTGCGCCCCCCGTTTGTAGAGTAATCGACTACCAAAAATTCCTCTATCAGCAAAAAAAGCGTCAGAAAGAGCAAAAAGCGAAATCTGTGAAAGTGGTCGTGAAGGAGATTCGTTTCGGGCCTCAAACAGATGATCATGATTACAATTTTAAATTGAAGCACGCTAAGGGATTTTTGGAGGAAGGTTCGAAGGTCAAAGCCTACGTGTTCTTTAAAGGCCGTTCTATCCTTTTCAAGGAACAGGGAGAAGTCTTGCTGCTTCGTTTTGCCAACGATTTGGAGGACTATGGAAAAGTAGAGCAGTTGCCGGTTTTGGAGGGAAAACGTATGATTATCATGCTTACTCCGAAGAAAGCGGGCACTGGTTCAGCCCCGGCTGCGGCCGCAGCTCCGAAAGTTGTAAAGAAAGTGATTACGACACCTAAGCCTAAAAGTGAGGGTGATAAGAAAACAGAAGAATAAAATCCGTCCCTGATAGAAGGGAGGTTAAGTTTAATAATTAAAATATAATTGGAAAATGCCTAAGATGAAGACTAATTCCGGTGCCAAAAAGAGGTTCGCCCTTACCGGATCAGGAAAGATCAAAAGAAAACACGCTTTTAAGAGTCATATCTTAACAAAGAAGACTAAGAAGCAAAAGAGAAATCTTACTCACACGGGTTTGGTAGCTAGTGTTGACGTAAGCAACGTAAAGCAGATGCTTTGCATGAAGTAATCTTTATTCATTAAGCGAGTTTTATAACGATTTTTATTAACCGAATGCATTAGCAATCAAGTTCATCCTACGAGATGACGCTAACATTCAAAACAGATTAGAATTATGCCTAGATCAGTAAATCATGTTGCTTCAAGAGCAAAAAGAAAACGGATTTTAAAACTAACCCGTGGTTATTATGGTGCACGTAAGAACGTTTGGACCGTAGCGAAGAATACATGGGAAAAAGGTTTGACTTATGCTTTCCGCGACCGTCGTAACAAGAAACGTAATTTCCGTGCTTTGTGGATTCAGCGTATCAACGCTGCCGCTCGTATGGAAGGTTTGTCTTACTCTCGCCTAATGGGTGCTTTGCACGCTGCCGGTATCGAGATCAACCGTAAGGTTTTGGCAGACTTGGCCGTTAACCATCCGGAAGCATTCAAGGCTATCGTAGCTAAAGTAAAATAAGATTTTTGCTATATAGTTAATAAAGAGCCTCCCCGAAAAGGAGGCTCTTTTTTTGTTGTTTTTGTTTGGTTATGTCGATACGATTACATATCTTTGTAACAAGAAAAAGATAAACAGGGAATGAGTTAAGCCGCACTTGTTCGATTGGGAAACTCATCAGTTTATTTTAATTCCGAGACATAGCTCTTGTCGCCAATGGCGGGCCGCACCCTTCGGGGCATGCTTAGCACGGCGGATTACAAAGATGGCAAAGCACTCAAATCCTGTCATACGGAGTTTGTTCATATCTACGGTGCGGCTTTCTTTACATAGGAGGATATGTCAGAACAGGCATATCCTCTTTTTTTGTGCCCCGTCAAGCATAGTTTTAGACGGTGTAACGCTATGGGTTAGGGGAGCTAAAGCATCGCTTTTTGTTTGAAATAGGAGCTTGTCCGTTTTTTCTTCGTATATTTACCCTCCAAGAATTAAACACACTAAACTAAATATTTATGTTACTGCCAAAACAGTCTCGCAATTATGTAACCGGGCTGGCTGCCGCTTGCTCGTTGCTATTGATTGCCTGCTCTCCGGAGGAAGTCCGGCAGGTCAATCTTATTCCCAAACCGGAACAGATGACAATGACCGGAGGAACTTTCACGGTCGATAGTCTCGCGTTATTTGGCGGGCAATCTTCCCGGAATATCAAAACAGTGATCGATGAAGCCTGGTCCGGTAACCCGGAAGGTTATCAGTTGGATGTGACGCCGGGAGGAATCGACCTGCGTGCCGGTTCGCCGGACGGTCTGTTCTATGGGATGCAGACGTTACGCCAACTCTATGCCGGAGGAGAGGTCCCATGTGTTTCGATCCGGGATAATCCTCGTTTTGGGTATCGGGGATTGCATCTGGATGTATCCCGTCATTTCTTCTCCAAAGAGGAAGTGATGAAATTGCTGGATGTGATGTCTTTTTACAAGCTGAACACCTTGCATATGCATCTGACGGATGCCGGAGGATGGCGTATCGAGATAGACAAATATCCGAAACTTACTTCTGAAACGGCCTTCCGCACCGAATCTGATTGGCGGAAGTGGTGGGACGGCCGCGACCGTAAGTATCTGCCGGA
>OHJQ01000760.1_pt1 | contig 20874 bp, 28 predicted proteins | sample 1568601 | NCBI WGS metagenome assembly OHJQ01 (sample SAMEA3879599, study PRJEB24766) | human gut metagenome | biome: human-associated habitat; feature: feces | place: USA | collected 1985/1987 | reverse complement strand
TCATCAGTTCCATTCCATACATGACAAGACCTCTGGCAATAATAAATCTTAGAAAAAGTTTGAAGGCTTGTTCTGGTCGTTTAACATCCTGCCAGCTTGTACAGGTTTTGATTAATCCCCATACAAAGAAAAGAACCAATAATGCAAGTCCAATTGCTTGAAGGGCATCATGTACTTTTAGAATCACTTTCCATATGTCTCCACCTTTGAATGTTTCTGGAGATTCCGTCAGTAATAACCATATCTCTGCCAGTTTACTGTTCCATGTATTTAAAGCACTTGTAAGGTTATCAATGATTCCATCCATATGATTAACCTACAATGATGTTCAGTATTTCTTTGGCAAAGGTAATCACGATTCCACCAGCAACTGTCATAAACCCATTGGCTCTTTGGCTTGGATCATGACTCTTTAAAGATAATCCGACCTGTACAATTCCAAATCCTAGAAGAATCATGCCAATGGCACGAATCATTCCAAACATGAAATCACTGAAGTTGTTGACTACAGTAACTGGATCGTTGGCTGCATAGATGGGTGTAGTTATTGCACCAACCATGATAAGTGCAACATAGACTACAAAAAATGTTTTTCTAATTGTTTTGAGTTTCTTCATTTTCTTTGATCTCCTTTAAATAATTTTCGGTTTCTTCTTCATCCAATAGTTCATATTCATTGTTAGTAAGAAGAATGTTTTGCCAGTCTTCAATAAAGTGAGAAGCTTGGCCATGAATATAGGGTGGATAACCTCCATCCAGTGTTTGTTTGATATTTGGATGTTTTAAAAGATTGTATTTCTTATCTTTTATTGGTCTTTCTCCACGAATAAAAAGAAGTCCATCATTGTTATCTAACAATCGGACTTCATCGGCTGTTAATAACTCTCTGCCAGTCTGTTGAAAGTTAGTTGAATAACTTCCACTATGACCTGTAGATTTTCCAAACGTATTAGTATCCAGAGTTTCTTTACCAAGAAGTTCACTGATGTATTTATGCGTACTTTGTTCATTGCCACCCAGATAGTAAAGCTCATCACAGTTACCAACAATGGATTCCCAACTGTCTTTGTATAAGGCTTTAATCTGTGCCAGGTTCTGCAAAATAATGGATACAAATATTTGCCTGGAACGCATGGTAGAAAGTAACTTATCAAATTCATCGGGTAGTGCGACATTAGCAAACTCATCCATTAAGAAGTGTACAGGTACAGGAAGTTCTCCGCCATGAACATAATCCGCTTGATAATAAAGCATTTGAAAGAGTTGGGTATATAACATTCCTACAATGAAATTAAATGTGGAATCATTATCTGGAATAATCGCAAATAATGCCGTTTTTTGTTCTCCAATTTGTTCCAGCTCCATTTCATCAAAACGAGTTAAGGATGCAAGTTCTTCCAAATTAAAAGCAGCAAGTCTTACACCAACCGAAATCAGAATCGATTTGGCGGTTTTACCTGATGCCAGTTGTCAAGGACTTTTTAATCATATTCAGAAAAAAGTCACATTCTGCGGACTTCCTCCCGGAGCAGACGCTTGATTTTATCCTCCATCGTCTCCTTGCTGGTCTCGCTGAAATGGACACGGACAAGATAGGTAGTCTTGCCGATGGTTCGCTTGAATGTCGGGCAAGGTTCGGTTTTCGCTGTGTTTGTGGTCTCTGTCATAGAAAATCCTCCTGTAAAAAAATCGTTGTGAGAAAAAGAAGAAGGCAAGGCGGCAACTTTAAGGTATCTATAACCACTTTGCCACCTTTGCCTTCTTGACTTATGCCCGGAGATAGCAGACCCATGAAGCACCGTTTTTTTCGGTGACAAGTCGGCTTCCCATCCGGGCTTTTGCTGTTCTGAGGGTACGGGACGATATACCCCTGTCATTGACCGCCTTTTCCAGCTCTGCACTCGGCATTTTCTTTCCATTTGCCAGTAAATCGAGTATCAGGGCTTCTGCCTGTGCGGTCTTGCTTTCGGTCTTGCCTGTGTCCGTCCCGGCAAGCAGCTCATCGGCGGTAATGTCATAAGCTCCCAACCATGCAAAGCCTTTCTCGTCTCCCAGAGAAAAGGCAAGGGACTGTCCCGGTGGGGCAAGAGAGCTTTTCTCATGGATTAAAACCCTTGTGGTGGGGCTATCTTTCAGCTTGCCGATAAAGAGCAGGCTGCGGACTGCCGCCGTAATGTCAATGGAGCCTAACCCCCTGTAAGTGCTTTGTGTTCCGGCAGCTTTGTTCAGGTGTCCGATCAGCACCACGGCACACCCGGTCTCCTGTGCAATCTCTCCCAAACTGCGGAAGATGGGTCGCACCTCGTTTGCCCGGTTCATATCCACATCAGCACCCAGAAACGCCTGTACCGGGTCGATGATAACCAGCCTTGCATGGTTTTCCCGGATTGCCCTTGCCAGCCGTTCATCGGTGAGGGTCAGCGGCGTGTCCCTGTCATCAATGACCAGCACCCGGTCAAGGTCTGCTTCGGCTTCTATGAGACGGGGCTTGACGGTATCGCCCAGCCCGTCCTCGGCGGTCTGGTAGATGATGTTGAACGGCTCCAAAGGTTCCATATCGGGCAGGGGCTTTCGGTTGGTACAGGCTGCCGCCAGCCGCATGGCAAAGTAGGTCTTGCCCTCGCCGGGATTGCCCTGGATAATGGTCAGCTTCCCAAAAGGGATATAGGGGAACCAAAGCCATTCCACGCTTGTCAGCTCCACATCTGCCATACGGAGCATGGGAACAGGCTGAATTTCCGGCGGTTCCCGCATGGGGATAGTCTCGGCTATGAATTTGCGGTTTGTTATCTCGGCTTTCTGCCTTAAAACATCGTTCCAGTCCTTTCTTGCCGGGACAAGACGGACAACAGGGATTTTGTCGGGAATTATCCCCAAAAGCCGCTGACAGGCTTCGCTTCCTGCGGTATCGCTGTCCAGACAGAGGAACACTTTCTGTATATCCCTGCGTTCAGAGAGAAAACGCTCCAAAGTCCTGCCGGACACACCGCCCAAAGCAAGGTAGCTGCGTGACTGCCATTCCTGCGGATACAGGCAGAGAAAGGACAGCAAATCAATGGGGGCTTCAAAGGCAAAGAGTTGGTTGCCGCTTCCCACATAGCCAAAGCCATAGGACTTGTCAGAGCCGGAAATGTCCTGCCGGAAGCTGTCTGCCGTTCCCCGGACATGGGCATATCTTGGGATACCGTTTCTGTCCCTGCCCACAAAGACAGCGTTGTGGTGGCTGCTGTCCTCGTAAATATCCCCGGAAAGAAGAAAGGTCTCAACAATCTGCTTGCTGAGACCTCGTACTTCACAAAGATATTGGATTGTCCTGTCGGCGGTTCTGCTGGGCTTAGGAAGCCGGAACTCCATCGGCGGTGCGGTCTTGGGAGCTTCGCCATGCTCCCCGGTCAGAAGCTCCACGGCTTCGGGAAAACTCTTGCCGTAAAACTCCATGACAAAATCAATGGGATAGCCGCCCTTGCTCTGGCTGTGGCGAAACCACTTGTTGCCCCGAACGGTCAGGCTGTCATGTTCTTTCCAGCGGTACTCTCTGCCGCTTTTGAGTAGCTGCTCTCCCTGCGAACGGAGAAAATCTTCCAGACTGACAGCGTTCGCCCTGTCAATCTGTGCTTGGGTATAATTCATCGGTCAATGTCCTCCTTTTTGTGTCGTGTTTGGGGTCGGTTTTGGAGTGTTTGTTCCTCTGTACGCTCGTGAAAACTGCGGGCAGTATCAATCTTCGACTTAACACTCCAAAGCTTCTGTAAGTCCTCCCGGATGGTTTTGAACTGGGCATAGGTCTCGGCATGAGTCTGCTCCAAAGTGCTGTATTCCTCGGACAGCTTTTTCATATCCACTTTTCCGTCCGGGAACTCGGCGTTCAGTCTGCGTCTGGCGGCATAAAACTGTTTCAGCTCAGCTTCATGCGCTGCCTTGTATGCGGCTCTGGGCTTATCAAACTTGATTTTCTGCAAACCGGCAAACACAGGCTTGAGCCGCTGGAATGTCTCGCTGTCATCAGACAGGCTGCGGATGGTTTTCATGCGGGCGTTCTGGCTGTCCAGCGTTGCCTTTAAGCTGTCCACGGTGGTCTGGTGGCTCTGTACTCGGCTTTCCAGATCCGCAAGGGTAGCAATTCCATTCTCCCGAAGATAATTGAAAGTCTCATTCATCTCTTTGAGATTGTTGAGTTTACCTTTCTGAGAGTAGGCTTTGGATTTGCGGTAGGCGTAATAGCTGCCCAGCAGAGAAGCAAGGTCGGGGGACTTGGGCTTATCCAGCTCGGCTTTGGCTTCCTTTATCCAGTCCAGCAGGACAGCGATTTTTCCCCGAATGTCCCGGATAACCGCATTGGTGGTTTTTATCCAGCGGTTGAACTCGCCCTTTTCGGTGCAGATTCCTTTCTTCTCCATCGCCCGGACAGCGGCTCCCTCATGGACGGTGGGCAAGAGGTCAAGCCCCTGCCGTTCATAGCTGCGGTGGTCGATACGGACATCAAGCCCTTTCTCGGCAAACTTGGCGTTGCACACATCAGCCCATGCCTTTCGCCATTGTTCCAGCGTTTCCGGGTCTCCCCAATCGGTGGTGGGAACAGCGTCAAAGAGGAACTTTCCGTTCCGGTCTCGGATACGGTTCCCGTCCTCGTCCAGACGATAAACACGGTGCTGTTTGAAGCCCCATGTCCCGTCCGGGTTCATGGGACGGATGGGACAGAGGAAATGGAAGTGGGGGTTGGGTGTGCCGCCTTCCTCGGTCTCTTTCTCGTGAAATGCCACATCAACGGTCATGCCCCGGCTCACAAAGTTGTCCAATAAAAACTGCCTTGCCAGAGCGATATTTTCCTCAAGGGAAAACTCATTCTGCAAGGAAATTTCAAAGCTGTATGCAAGCTGGGCTTTCTTCCCATGCTCGGCGTGTTCTACGGCGTTCCAGAGCGTTTCCCGGTCGGAAAACTCTCTCGGCACATGGGGCGGCAGAAGAATTTCGGAACAGATCACCCCTTTCTTTCTGGTGTAGTCGCTGTCCTCTCCATAGTAAGCACTGTGGAGCTTTTCGCCGGAACGATAGGCGGCGGAAGCCACAACGGATTGTCCCTCGCTGCGTTTAATCTGGTCGGCTGTGAAGTGAAACAGAGCCATGTTCTGCGTCCTCCTTTCGGCTGGCAAAGCTGCGGAGTGTGTGCTGCACCTCCGGCAGAGAAAAGACGGTTTCCAGAAGCTCATACATTTCCTGCTTGGGCAGTCCCTTGAACACCGGGGCAAGGCTCTCTACCGTACCGCCGATGTTACACAGCTCATGGGTTCGCTTCGCCCGTTCGCCTTTCTCATAATACTGCTTGCGGTTTTCCAGACGGGTCAGCCTGCGCTGCTCTTGAGCAAGCCGGAGTTCTGCCCGTTCTTTCTCTAAAAGGAGCTGGTTGAGTGTTGTTCTGTCTGACATAAAATGACCTCCTTTTCTGAAAATGGGGATAAAAAAAGACCGCCGACTTTTTCACATAAAAATGTGTGTCAACGGTCTGTTTTTCTAATATTTATTTTGCAAGAATGACAAGTTCCTCAAAGCTACAAAAGCCATTTTTGAGGTAAAATTTTTCGGATGGGAACCCTTTTTCAGTATTTAGTATAATGGCATTCATTCCATTTGCGTGTATATTTTTTTCAATCAATTCTAAAAAGCGTCCGCCTATTCCGTGCCTCTGATAATCAGCTTTCACACAAAATTGGTCGATGTAATACTCCATTCCTTTTATCCACGGTTTTTTACTCCCTAAGCTCATTGCAATAACTTCATCTGCATTTTTCATAATATAGCCGACAAAATAATTGTTGGCTATATGATTTTCAAAAAACTGAACAACCTGTTCTCTGGAATCATATACATCATTCCACGGCTCTCTTGTGAATACATCAATGAACAAATCCACACATTCTTCAATATGCTCGCTCATCATTTTTTCTATATGCACCATATCACCTCCTCAATCTTCTTTGTGCTGCTGTCTAACAAAAAACTTGCTGGCGGCGAACAGCATTTTATGCTGTTTGCGGACGGCAAGTACACAGGGGATAGCCGCATAAGCGGCGCAAGGGGGTGTAGCCCCCTTGTCGGAACGAAGTGACGGAACATTCTCGGTCTGCTGGTTTTCCTGCTGACAGAGAATGAAGCTCCGCAGGACGCACGAATACTTCCGACAGGAGAGTATAGAAGTGCGCCCTTAGAGTTCTAAGGGATTTTGTTCATGTTAGCACTCATCTAACACATATTGTCCTCGACTGCCATCAGCCAAAATATAATATCCATCTTGAATTTCTTGAATTCCACCACCAAATGACCATCCTTTGGATTCCACAAATTCAATAAACGCATTCCAGAACTCGTCTTCTGTTACTTCTGGTGGAACTTCAATGCACCCTTGAATTTCAAACTCTTTTCGCACAGCACTCCTCCGTTTTCTCCTCTTTATTGTCTTCTCCTGTCCATTCCACCCACTTTGCATTTTCCAATGTCATAATGGTGTATTCAGGATATTTTCTATGAATTTCGGTAAGGCAAATATTTCTCCATTCTCCATACAATCCCTCACCAGTTACTTGGAACTCCTTTGGATTCCAATAAGAGGATTTATATGTAGAATCCACTCTCCCGCAAATTTCACATTGTCTTCCCCAAGCAAATGAGTCACTTCCGTAGTGTAAGATGATTTTTTTGTATAAGTGTTTGTGCTTAGACCGTTTTCGGCTATCAGATGTAGCAGCCGTCTTTGATTTTCCTTTATGCGGAGGTGTTTCTTCCTCTATTGGTTGCTGATGTTGTTTTTTATATAAATGTGTTTTTTCACGATTCATCGTTAGACTTCCTCCTCCGTGAATTTCTTTGAATCATGTTCAATACAGTAGCATCAATCACCAAAACCAACTAATCCGTATCCATGCTCCATGGCTACATCACATACATGACCCAATTCATCCGCAAAACGCCGAATCTTTGGGAAGCACAGGCCATATTGCTGAATTACACGGTTTTCTTCTGTGCCATGTTCCTCAAGCCACTTGATGATAGATTGCGAAAAAGTCTTGATTACCGGAACCAGGTCCGCTTCCAGTTGGATTTCCCTGTATGGATCGAATTGATAATAGCATGTATAGTTTGTGAGTTCGTTTCTGATATCGTACAGGAAGTGGCCTATTTCTTCCGGTTCTGATACAACGTGATCTTCCATCCTTTTTTCGGGGTCCATCGACACAATCTCAAACGCATGGTTGAAGTCTTTTGCTGCAATAATCTCTAAAGACATTTCATCACCTCTTAAATCTTAATCCCAAAAGTTAAAAATAATATCCCCTATTATATTCGGTTTCCAATACTTGATTTGTTCCAGCTCAGCTTTGTTAAGTTCACCAACAATATCATGCCAGCTCTGCTCAAGCTCTGGCAGTGTAAGTACATTCACACTTGGGTCAGTGAGATTGAATGGGCTTTCTACAAATTCAATCTTTGTAAAGTCCAAGTTTTTTGCAAATGCAATCCATGGATAATAGGCATTTTCCAAAAGATAAAACCTGCCCTGTTCAGTTTTGATTTCGGCAGAATAAAAATTTTTCGATGCAAGATCTAAATCAAATGAAAGTACCTCACAATGATAACGAGTCGCAATAGAATAACAAAATCTCTGAAATATCCTTTTCTCTTGTTCTGGGATATAGGGATCTTTCAAATTCCTAAAGCCAGTAATCCCATTTGGAAGCATTTTATCCTCCCTTTTTCAAATGATTCATGCTTGTATTAATTTTAACATAAAGATATGAACGAATCTATTTCGATTTTCTTAAATTAGAATACCGCCCGAACAAAATTTCTCTGCTCAGGCGGTCTCGCTCTACTATTTTTCTTTCTTCTGTTGTACCTGTTCATGGGCTTCCTGCTGGACAATCAGCCCAGCCGAAAAACCATACTTGAAGTAGCTTTCGTTTTCCTCACATTGGGCGATTGCTGTCTGTGCTTGAAGTTCCTGCACCAGTTCATAGTCCTCTTTGTTCAATCGCTGGGATAACTGTTCCATTAACTTCTCGCAGGTTTTGAGTGCCTTGCGGTACTTCGGCGATGTAGGTGCAACCGTTTCACAGGGGTAAAAATCCCCACAATACATGGCTTCCAAAATCATAACTCCACCTCCCTCAACAGTAGATTAGTTCAGCCTTGATGATTTCCTCTGCTCGGCTGCGAATGGAGTTCATAGACTGCACCCACAACATCTGATTTTCCTCTTTCATGGCTTCGGTCACACCCTCGGCTTTCATCATCTGACAGATAATCAAGTGCAGCCTGTCCGCTGCCTGCTCGTTCAGATCGGCAAGTACAGTGTGGAGCTTGCCCGACAAAAGCAGGTCGTTGTAGAGTATGGGGCGGTACTGTTTCAGATAGGACTGGTGCAAGTGTCCCCAGCGACCAATGGGGCGGTGTTCCTCCGGCAGCTTTAAGTCCGGCACATAGTAATCGCCCACCAGCACATAGTCTATGCCGTTCTCATGAATTTTCGGTTTCAGCTCTGTCATAAAATCACGCTCCTTTTCTCGGTTCCAGCTTTGGCATACTACTTACCGGGACAAATACCCCTCTGGCAATATCCTCGGTGCGGATTACCTGTTTTCTGGCTTCAATCTCTGCTTTTTTCCTGGCTTTGGTGCGTTCCTCATACTCTTTCTGTTTACCATTGGCTTTCCGCTTCAAATAGTTTTGATGAAGCCTGTCCTTGCGTTCCTCACGCTTGCGGAGTTCTTCCAATTCCTCTGGGGTCAGCTCCACTTCGCCAAACGCTGGGGGAACAAATTTGCCCACAAAATTGAAGTACACTTCAATTTCCTGCGTGGTGTCCCGACTGCCTTTGCGGTCACGCTCATGGACAAGGATTTTGTCGATAAACTCGTTGAGCATGGTAATGGTCAGGTTATCAAAGCTCTGGTACTTGTCAATCAGAGAGATAAAATTTTCCGCTGATTTTTTGTTCTTCTCATAGGCGGTAAGGCTGGCTTCCAGAGAAGATATTTCCTTGGTCAGCTCGGCTTGTTCCTTGCCGTACTGTGCGTCGAGCGTGGCATAGCGGTTGTCTGGCAGCTTTCCCAGAATGTTGTCCTCATAGATTTTGCAAAGAAGGACTTCCAGCTCTTTCAGCCTGTTTTTGGCGGTGGCAAGGCGGGTCTTTTTTTTACGGACTTCCGCTGTCTGCTGGCTGTCCTGTGCTTCCTGCACCACCCGGATAAACTCGGCTCTGTCATGGCTTGCATACTCGGCAATGGCTTTCAAAAGCTCGGAAATCAACTCCAGAACCACCGATTCATTGATACGGTGCTGGGTCTTGCAGAGCGTTCCGCAAGGAACTTTGGTATACTGTGAGCAGGTATATTGCGAGATACGCTTGCCGTTGTTGGTACGGTGGACATACATCTTGCCGCCGCAATCGGCACAGTAGAGCAGCCCGGTCAGCGGTGCGGTCTCACCCCAGCCGTTAGGATAGCGGCGAACATTACCCCGGATTTTCTGCACAAGGTCAAAAGTCTGCTGGTCAATGATGGCTTCGTGGGTGTTTTCAAAAATCGTCCACTCGTCCTCCGACACATAATGGCTTTTCTTGTCCTTGTAGTGCTTGCGGGTCTTGAAGTTGACTGTATGCCCCAGATATTCACGCTTTTTCAGAATTTCCACCACCGTAGAGGAACCCCAGCCGTAATTATCCTTGAAGGTCTTGTTTTTGTTCACGCCCTCGCCATGCTGGGCAAGATAGGCAGAGGGGATAAGGACTTGTTCCTCGGACAGTTTCTTGGCGATCTGGTAGGGTCCCAGCCCGTCAATGGTCATCTGGTAGATACGCTTCACGACTTCGGCGGCTTCCGGGTCAACCAGCCATTTGTCTCTGGTCTCATTCCATAAATAGCCGTAAATGACTGTCCCGGTCAGGTGCTTGCCTGTTTTGCCCTTTGCCTGAAAGGTGGAACGGATTTTCCGGCTTGTGTCACGGCAATAAAATTCGTTCATGATGTTACGAAACGGCGTGAAATCATCTTCCCCTCTGGCACTGTCTACACCGTCATTGACCGCAATCAGACGGACACCTTTCTGTCGAAGAATTTCCATAATCTGACCGACTTTCAGATAGTCACGACCCATGCGGCTCATGTCCTTTAGGCACAAATATTCCACATTACCTGCCTCGACTTCCTTCATCAGAGCCATAAAGCCGGGGCGATCAAAACGGGTTCCGCTGATACCATCGTCTGTAAAGTGGACGGGGTTCGGGAAACCATGCTGGGCAGCATAGCTTTCGAGGAGCTTTTTTTGATTGGCTATGCTGTTGCTCTCGCCCTGCTGGTCATCGTCACGGCTGAGACGCTCATACAGGGCAGTAATCTTTCTTTTGCTCATTTTTTGTTGCTCTCCTTTCTCACAAGTTGTGTGTTTTAAGCCGCTTCCTAATCGACTGATTAAGAAGTCTCTTAAAGCATACAACTCCTGCTGCCTGTTTATAGATTTTGTATTGTTTTAAAGCTAAAGAATTGGAATCTATAATTTCCAATCTTTTAAATAACTCATCTAATGGACTTTCATAATCTTCTTCATCTTCTTTGACTTCGGCATAATTCAGCATTTCCATGATCATGGTGATGTTTTGTTCATCTTCTGGGGCATAGTGATACAGATATAACATCAAAGCTTCAAGTAATGCTGTTTCACTTTTTTCCCAGAAAGGATCATTAGTGGAAGAACCTTTCGGTGTTGTATTACGAATCAGATTGGTAATTAATTTGAGCACATCCTTATCACTTCGAATGTAATGAAATGGATTATATCCAAGTGATTTTGACATATCAATCAGATCAATGACTTTAATAACATAGCCGTTATCTTCTAGCAAATGTCCAACACTGCGTATGATTTCACCTTTAGGATCCAATACAACAAAACTTGTGTTACATTGCATGATGTTTGGTTTGGCATAAAATCTTGTCTTTCCAGCACCTGAGCCACCAATCACAACCGTATTCAAGTTTCGTCGATGCTTTTTCCCATCTAATCCCATTCGTACATTCTGAGAAAAGACTTTGTTGGTAAAGTAGTCTTTATTGGCGTATTTCTTACATACAGTATTTGGATTGGCCCATTTTGCTGAACCATATTCTTCTGTTCGCCTATAGTTCTTAGCTGAAGATAAATACATCCCAATAGCTAATGCATACACAATCAGAAAGATACCAATTGTTTTTAATGATGCATCACACCAATGGATAGAAAATGGATGATTTAAAGCTTCACTCAGATATGGAATTGCATTGATTAATCCTTTGTCCATGTAAGACGCAATCAACAAGGCAAACCATATTGTAGGTATCAGCAATAAACCTAAGAACACATATTCATCTTTTCGTTTGTATATAAATATCAGCTCCTTTCTCTATAAACAAAAAAGCAATCCAATTGGATTGCTTAAAATTCTGAATTTGTAGTCATAAATTCAATTAAATTTACGTGTTTTATGCCGTTTCTTTTTTGAAGTAAATAATCAGTAGTCATTACATATTTTGGATAATTATCTTTAATGGATTCTAATGATTTATACTCTCTGTCTTCTGTTTGTTTGCTTAGCGCAATGGTGTAAGCTACTTGAACATAAGAATAATTCATGTTGTGATCTCTTAAAATAAAATCACATTCTAATTTTCCTATTCTTCCAACGCTGATGGAATAATCGTGGCTTTTTGCATAGAAATAAATAATGTTTTCAAGAACTGGTCCATAATTGATTTGATTATCTGTATTTAAAGAAAAATAAAAACTTAAATCAGATACATAATATTTCTTTTCACCTGATAATGATTTTTTAGATTTCATATCAAAGCGTGAACATTCATACAGAATTTTTGCATCAACCAAAGTTTGAATATAATTGGATACAGTATTTCTAGTGATTTTCATGCCATTCTTTTCTAACGCCTTTTGTAAACTTGAAATACTTGTTGTAGAACCAAAATTATTAATAATGAAATGTTCTACAGATTCAAAAGCTTCTTTGTTCTTTATTTTCACACGTCTACGAATATCTTTTTCAAATATTTCTTTTACAACGCTTTCTGTATAAGTTCTTTTTGTTTGTAAATCATCAAATTGAATGGTTCTAGGGAATCCACCTTCAAGAATATAGTTGTTTAATTCTACTAAAGGATTTGGATTGATTGGCTTGTTATAGAAACGTTTTATATCTTCATATTCATCAAAAGATAGCGTATATAATTCAAATTCTACATAACGGCCTGTTAATTTAGTGGCTAATTCACCACTTAATAAATAAGAATTCGATCCTGTGATAAAGATAGAATAACCCCCATCTGTTCTGTATCCATTTACAACTTCTTCAAAATTGTCTACATTTTGAATTTCATCAATAAATAAGTATTTATGATTATCAACGGTTGAGAGTGTTTCAATTAAATTATCTAGATCATTAGCTTTATTGATGTTACGATTTTTCCTGCTATCAAGATCAATATAGATAATTTGCTCATCTTTGATACCAGTGCTTTTTAATTCTTCACAAATCGTTTGCATTAGGCTGCTTTTGCCACAACGTCTTACTCCTGTAATTACTTTAATTAAATCTTCTTGATCATAAAACGGACGAATTTTTTTTAAATATTTTTCTCTCTTAAATAAATCCATCACACTCACCTCAAGCACAGTTTAACAAATATAAAGTAAAGAAGCAACATGTTAACGATACAAAAAATGCTATATTTTCAATATCTGATGCGATAACTGACTATTTTTGTGGAAGCTTGTCGAAATAGGCTTTATTTACATTTGCATCACAGACTTTGACAATCAATGAATCTAGAAAGTCATAATTCTTATGTGCCATGCGTTGTTTGTCACGTAAGTCTGCAAGAGCACGTACAATAATTCGCCTTTCTGTATCATCCACTTGTATTTCAATCATTTCTTCTTTTTGTTTTCTAAACCAGTTCATAATCGTTATCTCACTTTCTTTTTAGATTTGTTTTTGACAGGCATTTTAGGTGCAGCTGATTTTAATTTTTCCTGTTTGATTTCCTGCAGTTCTTTGCGAACAGAAGGTCTATCCGTAGTAGCTATTGATCTTTTTCTTGCGACGGCTTTCTTCTTGTTTTCTTTCTTCAATATTTTTGAAGATGGCTCGAACGGAGTACCGTCTTTGCTCATCCGAGCCAGTTCGGGGTTTGTTTTTTCATCCATTAATTTGGATAGCAATGCATCATGCTCTTCATCACTCATTGGCTTTATATCCTTTTGTGATAATACACTTTCTCTTATGGCTTTGGTATCAATTGTTGCTAGATCAAATTTATCCACCATTCTCGATATCTTGGATGCATCTTCAGCACGAACCATAATATCTACAATTCCATCGGTGTTGTTCTTTTCTTTTAAAACGGAGTAGAGTACACCATAATGCTTTGCTTCTGTACAAAACTTTTCTAAATCGGAATGATGAATCGCAAAGACTTTGAGTTCCTTGCCAGATTTCAACATGTTATCGAGATTTGTTCTTCCTTTGATTTTTTTGTTGTCAGTAAGAATAGCATATAAAGTAACCGCAAGAGATTTAGCAGCTGTACCACCAGCTTTTAAACCAATCTCAGCAGCCACTTCAATGCCTTCAAGTGTCATCTTCATCATTTGATCGGCAGTATCAGCACTGTTCATAAGTTAAAGCTCCTTTCATATTCGATTTGTTGTTGATTACGTTCATCTTCTAATTCTTGAATTTGTTTAAGCTTTTCTTCCATATCAGGAACTCTCTTTTCTATATCTTCACATATTTTGATTTCCTTTTTCCCATGTGCAATTTTAGAAGTAAGAGTATTTTTATCCTGTTCAAGTTGTTGTTTTAATTCTGAATCGTGCGTTCGTTTGATTTTGTTGTAAATGCATCTACGCTGACTGATCCATGTTGTAATTTGTTCTTGCATAGATAATTTAAAGGCAAGCACGTCTTCAAGGGTTTCAAGATCATGCTTGCCTGCAAAAGTATTTTCATTTGTGATTTTGTCCATATAAATAAGATCCTTTCTGAGTTGTGGACTTGGATAGTGTTGTTTGCTTCCTTTAGGACGAATGATACCTAGGGCATAACAGTATTTAAAATAAAGTGCTTTGATTCCTTTCAGCTTTTTGTGGTCTCCCTGATATTCTTTGCAGGGGATAATGTCTGCAACAGGCTGCATAGGGAAGAGATAGTTATTGTTGATACGCTCAACAAGATGTTCCTCATTATAATGATTATCACGAGTTAATTTGTAGAATCTAAATGTTCGTTTGGATTGTGGATGTTTGAGTGTCCAGTGTTTACCGGATAAGTCAACCTGGTATCCAATTCCTTCTAATCCTTCTTTAAACTGATCCAGTGTACGAGCATAGGAAAGGACAATATCTACATCGTAGCGAATAATTTTACGAAAGTAGATTCCATCTTTCTTTTCAGCATTCCATTCTCCATAGTTCATTGCTTTGCTACTTGGATTTTCGATGACGGATAAACCATGTTCTTTACAGATTTCATCATTTAATTCACGGAAGTGGTCAATGTCACTTTTACGGTTGTCATACTTCATGCCATCTACCCATGAAACAGAATTGATGACAAAGTGATTATGCAGATGTTCTTTATCCAGGTGCGTAGACACAACTACTTCAAAGCGATTACCCCACATTTGTTTGGCAAGTTGTACACCTAATGCATGACATTCTTCAGGAGTAACTTCACCAGGTTTAAAAGACTGCACGGCATGAAAGGCGAGTCTACCATCTATTTTGTTGTAGGAAAGTTTTGTGTTCATCATTTGTTTTAAAGAAGTTTTTGGATCACAATTGATGCCGGTGATATATTCTTTCTCATTTGTTTTGTATCCTTGTGTTGTATAAGCAAGGACTTCTTTTAATCCATCTCCAAGTTCTTTCGTTTTATCCGGATTTTTAATATAGTTAAGAACACGATTTAAATCATCTTTAACAGCCCATATTTTTGTGATTGCCAATTTATCACCTTCCTTCATTTTATTGGGTCATTTATTGCGTCATTTCTTGCGTCATAGGTAATTTCAATTCCATCGGTTCTCGTATTAAAATCATAATTTCGTTGATTTGGCTTTGAAGCAATTCGAAGTTTTGGACATATATTGATTCATCAATACCATTTTGTGTATAAACAATTTTAGAAATATCACTTAAGGATTCAGCTATTTGTCGAAGTATTCCAATGATTTCAATGAGTTCAGTGCTAGGAGAAGGTTTAGGAACCAATCCGTTTATACACATACGAAGGTAGGATTCTCTAGATAAATTCGATTCTTGAACCAGTTTATTTAAATGATTTAATTCATCATCATTTAACCGAACCACAAATTGTTTCGTTCTCTTCCGCATTTTCGTTATAAAAAGCACTTTGCATAAACAACAAAGTCATCATTCCAACAAAACCACCACAAGTAAAACAGCCAAAACATAAGATTAGTGTATTTATCATTTGTTTAAATCCTCCATTCAAAAAAAGCTATCTTAATTGAGATAGCCAAGTGTCTTAGGGATATTCCCTAAATACTAGTCTTTTGGATATCCAAAGACGTTGCTTGCTACAACTGTAGACACAAATTGGCTACAGTTTTTTCTTATCCGGAATCAGATCTGCAAGATCCTGATCCATCTTTTCTAACATTTCCTTTTTCTGATTCAGTATTTTTAAATTGGCAGTTAGCGTATTGTTTTCTTCCGAAAGGGATTTTATCCGTTGCTCATTTTTGATTTTCTTTTTTTCGATACTGGCAATTCTTTTGATGATATCTTCGTATTTGATCATTTTAAAATCTCCGACTTTTAATGCAGTAATTGCGAATATTTCTGTTTGAAGATTCTCTTTTGGTAGTCTTCTGCTTTTTCAAATATGTGTTCATCCTTATCATAATGATACAAATGATCGGATAGCTTTTTATCTGGATCGACTAAAGAAGAATCATTTACTTCATGAAGCATATTTTCTAAATGCTTATAATCCAAATGACTGGAATCGCAAACCGCAATACACTCATCTGTAGAAGAAGGAATGATATATAGGCTGTGGTTTAATTTTGTTGCCAAATCATTTAAAACACCTGCATAGAACATCGTACTTGCACCATCTGTTTTATGTTCATTTGTCAAAACTACAAGATTGCGTTCTGTATCTTGCAAAGCAGTCTCTTCTGGAGTTCCAATGGCTAAAGTTTCAAGTGGAAGAATTTCTTGTTTCATGATTCTAGGGGAAGAGATAAGGGCATCATTATGAAGTTTTGATACATCAATTCCATATTGATCCATCATCTGATTGGTAATCTTGGCCGAACAAAAATTTTCATCAGTTGTTTTGATCATGACACGATAGACAATTGCTAAATCACCAACTATGGTGTGTGGCATTGTTTGAAGTTCCTGTTGATATGTTTGAGCATTGATGACATTCATAAATAGAAAATCTTTAATCGCATCATAATCCAAAAGGGCATTAACATCTTCTAAAACTTTATCGTTATGAATCATTTTTCATCATCTCCTTTTTGAAGTTCTGCCAAATAAAAAGCCAATCTTTCTAAATTGGCTTTGCTATATTCGTGAGTTTCAATTTCAAACATTTTACATTTCCTCCAATTCTATTTCTAATCCATAAAATGGATCATTCGTGTCCACTTCATTTACATCTTCTTCATAGCCTTCAATCGCAAATACCATGTATTCTACAATGTCACTGTACATTTTTTCTTTGGCATCTTCTAAAGCTTTGATGCCTTCTTCATAAGAAATAGTCTCCAATGTATTTGTACATGCTTCTTTGGAATAGGTGTATTCTGTAATCAAGTCTTCAATCGTTTCAAACATGAGCAATTGTGCCTGTACGATTTGTTTATCATCTGTATGCAGATTTTTGTAATTATAGATTTTAGTGTTGTAAGTCATTGTTTTTACCTCCTTTTGACTTTGGTATTTCATCCAGTTCGATAGAATAAACACGCTCATTCTGTTGCTCACCAAAGAGTTGAGCCATAAGTTCAGAGTCATTCTTTGTGTTTTCATAGGCATTCAAATATTCATTATCGACAAGATGAAATTTCTTCTTTTGTGTTTTTTCATTTTCAACAAGTTCTGTCGCCGTAATTTTTAGTGCTGCTTCTTCATTCAGTTCTAATGAATCGGGTGTTTTATTTAAATCCATCAGCAACAAAGTCTCGTTGAAAAGAATGGGTTCTTCATCTTTTAAAGCTTTCATTTGTTTAAACATGATATTTAGAAACTGCTTTTTCACTTGATCATTAACCAATACTTCCACAGGCTGATCCAGAATATCTTTATAATGTTTGGAAGGAACAACGGTAGGTTGTTTTGTGTCTGGATTGATATAGGCATAAGTCATACGACTAATGTTTTCACAGACTTCTTTAATCTTCATTTTTTGAAATAAATCAAATTGTTTGTTCAATTCAAATCACCTCATCTTTCTTTGAACAACAAAAAAGAGAAAGCATTTTTTACTTTCTCTAAATAGCTTATAAATCATATTTTCTCGAATTCTTTTAACAACCTTATTTTAGTAATAATAAAAGCCAACCGCAATCAATATTCAAAGTAGATAAATTCTCGAATGAAATATTCATATTCTTATATTTACTAATTCTTCATTTACATCCTTAGATTCTTTTGGATGATCATCAATGCATTGATATTTATTATCTAATACTTTTATGATTTTGGAAGTTGCACCAATACCAACTTCATCATTATCTAAATGAAAGATGAGTGTTTTTATGTTTTTGTTTCTTTCTAGAAATGATTTTAACGCAATTGGAATATCCGCTTCTATTTTAGATGCAATCTTGTTACTGGCTCCAGCTAAAGAAAGGTAATTGTATTGTTTAAAATCTTGATGATCTAATTTTAAAATGGTCATATAGGATAGCATGTCAATGGCTGCTTCAAATACATGAAGAATGGAACTATTAGGATTTGTAAAAGAAAAACTAAAGGATTTATTACTTCCAGCATGATCTAACTTGTAATTTTTAAATATGCTTCTTTTAAAAGCGTAAGCCGGCTTATCACCGTCATATCCAACAAAGACAACATTTTTAAATTGTTTGTCTTGGTAAATTTGATTGACGGAAATAAAGTAATCCACAATGTCTTTATCAATTTTTCTTTTGTTGCATAGATACCTTATGATCAAATCATTGTTTTTATCTTTGATAGGCAATACGAATGGCTTTGTCTGTTTTGGATAATAGTGTGTTGTTACTGGTGCACTGATTTTCATAAGATCTAATAAATAGTTACAGGCATCTTTAAAATCAAAACCTTCAACCGTTACAAGATAATCCAATGCGGAAGTTCCGCCTTTACCTTGTGACCACCAATACCATTTACCATTCGAAAAGTGCAAAGAATCATGTTCACGATGGTAATAATCTGTTCTTCCATTTTTTATAAGCATGTCAGGCTGATAGTTCTTTAGATAATCGAAGGCACTAAGTTTTCTGATTTCTTGAAGTACAGCTTTACGAATATAACGCTTGCTCATCGTTCAATCTCCTTTGGTGCAGGACACATCCATGGAATGTCATGTTCTTTACAAAACTTTCGCATAGCACTTGGATTCTCTTTCTTAGAAAGTTCGAAATTTTCTGAATATACTTTATCAACAATATAATATTGATCTGTAATATTATTGAACCATTGATTCATAAATTGGTTCAATTCATTGATACGGATTGGATTACCATCTAATCGTTCATAAATTTGTAGTGTATCTTGTTGATACGTTTGTGGATATAACAATCTGTTCTCTTTATCTACTGTAAATTCAACATCAGGATCTGCCATTAAATCTCCATTCAATTCAAAATTATGAGCAATGGCCAATCGGTTTTCATCTATGATTTCAATATTTAAATCCATAAAACCTGGTGATGTGAATTTCATGTAGTAGGCATCATTTGTAAGAAGTGGTTTTGCAATATCTTCAAACAATTCATAGTTCCTTCTTTCAATTGAATGTTCAATAAACCAAGGCTGATTAATATTAAATTTGGGATTTACTAATGCGTTATAACATGCACTTTGTAAGGCTCTATTGTAATTAGGATTGTTCGAAAATAAGTGAGCTTGTGTTGCATATTTATTGTTAGTATTTAAAAATTCAATAAGCTTTTGATCAATAAGATGATCTACATCAGAGATTTTGTTTCCTTCCATTGCTTTATAAGGTTCAAGTATTGGAAGCATGGAAACTAGAATATCATGATTCAATTGTTCCATTTCTACAGGAGTAATATATTTGTTTTCTATTTCTATCATTTGTAATCTCTCCTTAAATATTGGTTCTATTTTTTCAATCATTTCATGAGCAGTACTTTGGATATCTAAAAGAATAGATTTTAATTCATCAAATTCTTTATCCGTATAACTGGCAATATAGCCGAAGGAATATTCAGAAGTATCAATTCCAAAATGATCACATAATACAAAAGCCAACGATTCTGCTTCTATTTCTCGTTGGCTATGTGTTTTATCTGTTTGTTTATGAAGTATGCTGTGAGCATACTCATGGATTAATGTTTTAGCTATTTGTAAATCTTCAAGATCTTTATTAACAACAATCTTATCTGAAGTAGGGGAATAATATCCTTTTGCACCCGTCAAAAGTGTAATGTCTTCTGTTTCTGTTTTAAATTCAATTGGGATTGTACAAACTGTTTGTATCGTTTGAATCAGCGCTTGTACTTCTTGACTAGATCCTGTTAAATCATGCAGGAAAGTTGGAAGAGGTTCACCAGATGTTTGGGATATATCAAATACTGTGGTCGTTCTAAAGTAAGTGATATTAACTTCACGGTTTTCCTTTAAAGCATTACCAGATGCATCTAAAACAACATTACCGTTTTCATCCAGTTGATTCATTTCTCGCTTTTCTTGGAAAACGACAGGTGCTAATATCGTTAATCCTTTTTCGCCTTTATTGACATGACGATTGAAATTGTTTTGCCAGGAACGATATCCAGCTACCAAGGTTGCTTCTGGTTTTTGAGAAAGAATTAGTAAAGTGTTATTCAATGAATAGGAATGGAACTTGCTTAAACAGGATAAATACTGTTTGAAGTTTTCACTGGAATACACATCTTTTACACCTTGTTCTATTCTTTTAAATGCAGCTTTTGTCTTTTCATCTTGTGGCATTGCATCACCATCCTTTCTAAAAATGGGTAAAAGAAAAGCACTAGCAATGTGCTAATGCTTATCGAAGCTTAGGTAAACCTAAACTGTCAATTGCTTTTATAAATCGATTCCATAGTGGAGGGTATTTGTTGATTCCACTCCATTTTTGTATTGAATGTCCTTGTTTAATAACGATTGACCAAGTTGTTCCATCGCAAATATCTAGATCATCATAGTTGCCATCCCACTCTTTAATGTAAGACATGTATACGTTGTGGATAAACTTCTTATATTCTTTTTCTGTTAAATCAATACTTGTTTCACATTCCAAACTTCCAATCGAATCCGAATAAGAAGCAATAAATCGATTTTTATTCTTTTTTACAGCAATCTTTTGATATCCTTTATGAAAACCACAAATTTTAAATTCAATACAAGTAGTTTCAGCTTCATCAACAGGTAAAAACGTATAACAAACATCTTGATCACAATGAAAACAATGACGAGTTGCAGGAGGTATCTTCTTTGCACATCCTGCTAAATATACTCTTTGTTTATCAATGTCTTTTTGAAGCTTATCATCCATTACAGGAAAGCCATAAATGATTTATGCTGTTTCATGTCCACAATGAG
>OHJQ01000750.1_pt1 | contig 21075 bp, 20 predicted proteins | sample 1568601 | NCBI WGS metagenome assembly OHJQ01 (sample SAMEA3879599, study PRJEB24766) | human gut metagenome | biome: human-associated habitat; feature: feces | place: USA | collected 1985/1987 | reverse complement strand
ACTTGTCACAGATGATTTATTGTATCATCACTATAAGCTAAAAAGTACATTAGATGTGCTTGATGAAAAAATAAAGATTGTCAGCTATCTGAAAAGTGAATTTCTCCCAAATGATCTATATTCCAATATGTGTACGGAATTAATGCATGAAATAGTTGCATACAGAGGAATGAAAAAACTAGATGATAGTAAGATTTTTGTAAATGAAGATGCGATAATGAAATATGAACTATGTAAGATTGACGACTTGTATGACAGATTTAAAAAACAGGCAGCCTTGGCTCGCAGTAATAGAGTTTTTGTACTAGTTAATGGTAGTGATTTTTCGCATAACAATGCAGTAGACTTAATTGACGATATTGCTACTTATTCTAACAATGCGATTGAAGAAGTTGCCCTTCAAATTTTTAATGTAATTAGATATGCATTCTTGAAAAGTAGATTTGGTTTAGGAACATATTTAAGTACACGAATTCGGCATGGGGTATTTGAAGGGGAATTAAGATCCGATTTTGAACGATTGAATCTTATATTAAATCAGTCGGGCCAACAATATATGCCTTCAGATTATTGGTCCGTTGAGTATTCTTTAGATTCGGAAATGCGTAAAAACTTGTATCAAGCACAAATGAAATTTTCTCAAAATATTGATTTTCTTATATCTACGTTTAAGGATTCTGTTATTCAAATTCGTGTAGATGAAGACGATGGAAGGCAGGGAGAATTTAATTATGCTGTAAACACGAAAGAATTATGTGATCGCTTGATGGATATTGAATCTAAGACTCAAGATCGGGAATCATTTTGTAAGAGTGTGATGACTTATCTTTGGGAAATAACAGAAAAACGATTGGAAATTATTAGAGAGAGAATTACGGATCAATTAAAGCCAGATATATTTAGATATTTGCAAACATTAGAACTTTGCATTGATTCTCTTTCTGGTCATAACACTTTGACTGCAGATTTAAAAACGGCAATTAATAATGCAAGAGCAGCTTTGACCAATAAGTTAACAAAGGTAGAAAACTGGTTTCATAGACAGGAAACGAAGTTTGAAGATTTTGATATTGAGAATCATATTCGCATGACTATGGAACAAGCTGCAAGGTATTACTCAGATGTTCAATTTGAAATGAATGTAAAAATGGTGTCTCTGCCTGCTCAAATACGTTCTGAATATAGTTCTTCTATGTTTGATTTATTTTTTATTTTCCTAACAAATATGTTAAAATACAGCAAGGAAACAAATCAGAGAATTTTTCAAATCAATTCTCAAATGCTGAATGATGATATAATAAAAATATCACTGATAAATGATCTTCAAAGTAATATTCAAGAAAATGAATTGAATCATCTTTTTGAAAAGAAAATGAATGATATTGCAAAATTACAGCAGGAAGGTGGCAGTGGCTTGGTGAAGGCTATGACTATTGTAAAATATGACTTTGGTAACACGAATAATACTTTTACAATTAAAGCTATTGAAGGTAAGTGTGTTGTTAATGTATTGTTTAATATAAAAGACATGCTAGTTGATGAAAAAAATATTATTAGTTGAAGATTATGAAGAGAAAGCAAGTAATATACTTGCTTTTCTTAAGCAAGAGTTTTCTAATTATAAAGTTATACAATGTACATCGTATAATTCTGCGCAAGAAGAAATATTTGAACACGGGAGTGATTACTCGCTGATATTGTTGGATATGTCTATGTCAACCTATGATTTGTCTACAGATGCAAGTGGTGGATTACCTGAGCCTTCTGCTGGTCAATATATTCTTGAAGGAATGTTTCTTCGACAAATTATGACCCCTGTTATTGTTGTTACAATGTATAACGTATTTGGTCGTAAACAGTTGGAGGCTTTTGATATTGATCTTAAGAAAGACTATCCTCAAAATTACAAGTCTTATGTGTACTATTCTTCGCAAAAAAACGATTGGAAGAATCAATTAAAAAAACAAATAAAAGAAATTATAGCATGATTCAAATTTTAATATTAGACGATAGTCAAGATAAGAGAAACTCACTTAAGTCTGTTATCCAACCTTTATTTCCTCAGGGTGAAATAGTGATTGATGAGGCAAGTTGTTTGGTTGATGGTAGAGAATTGCTTCAGACAAAGGCATATGATATGCTCATTCTTGACATGGTGCTTCCTGAACATCGGGAGGGTTTAGAAATTGAGATGAATAGACGTGGTGGCGTAGAGTTGTTGGAGGAAATATACATTAATCAAAGTATAAAGAAGCCAATCCAAATAATTGGCTTGACAGAATATGAGGAAGAATTTTCTGAACAACAGAAGGAATTTAAGGATAAATTGTGGTATTTGTTGTTTTATTCACGTAAGAACAACGAATGGAAGATTCAACTCAAAGATAAAGTCTGCCAGTTAGGACAAATGAAGAAAGATCTAGAAGCATCTATCAAAAATGATAGTATTTATGATTTGGGAATTATTTGTGCATTGAATGAGGAATTTATAATGATGCAAAAGGCATTTGTTGGGTGTGAATGGGAAACTATACAAGTTGAAGGACTTCCATATGTATTTAAGACGACCAATATTACAAGTAGCCATTTAAAAGATTATAGTATTATAGCAGCATGTGCAAATAAACCAGGAATTTGTGCAACTTCAATTCTATCCTCTACCATGTATAATCATTTTGGAGTAGGTACAATTTTTATGACAGGTATTACTGCGGGGATAGATAATGGTGATATCGCATTAGATGATATTATTATAGCTGATGCAATACATGATTATGCTTCGGGTAAACTTAAAGAACAGGTGTCTGGCGATATTAAATTCTTGAAAGAAATGAATCAGATACCTGCAAATCATAGTTTGATTGCATTGGTGGCTGAGTTTATATCAGATCCTGTACATTTAAGAGATATAAATGACTCCATTCATGATGCTAATTTAAAAGATGAAAAATCAAATGTGTCTGCTTGTATAGCCAAAACAGTCTGTGGTCCTTTTGTTGTTGCTTCTTCGTCTGTCGTAAAAGACTTACAAGAGGACGAGCGAAAATTACAAGCACTTGATATGGAGGGATTTGCTCTTTATGCAACAGCTCATACTCTTGGCAAAAAAGCTCTTTGGATTAAAGCTGTATCTGACTTTGCCGATATAAAGAAAGCTGACGGACATCATAAAACTTGTTGTTTTGCAAGTGCTACTTTCTTATATGAATTTATTAGAGAAATGCTATAAGTAAAAGATGTTTCGATATTGGCAAGGCAATTCTGATTATTGAATATAATTCACTATATTTGCATGACAAAATCGTATCAAAGAATGAAACTGAATAGAATAAAGGCAGTCCTTTTAGAAAAAGGCATTTCTCAAACGTGGTTAGCCAAACAGTTAGATAAGAGTTTTAGCATGGTCAATGCTTATGCTTGCAATAGGATTCAACCTAATTTGGAAACGCTTCAGCGGATTGCCGAGATTCTACAGGTTGATTTGAAGGATTTGATAACTGATAAAAAGGAAAGACTACAATAGAACTTAAAGCGATTTTGGTGGTCTTAGATGTATTTAATCTATATGAGGTTGAAAATACACTGAATGTCAGAATACTAAATAGTAAGATAAATAAGTAGTAACTACTCATAAAAAGGCAAGGATATGTCAACACAAAGTGAAGCGGCATTGGAAGCCGGACTGATAGCCACTCTTCAGCAAATGGACTATGAATATGTCCAAATTGTGGAAGAGGATAATATGTATGCCAATTTTAAACGGCAGTTGGAGATTCATAACCGCAAACGGCTGGAGGAACATGGGCGCAGCGAGTTTACGACAGAAGAGTTTGAGAAGATTCTCATATACCTTGAAGGTGGTACTCGCTTTGAAAAGGCAAAGAAACTCCGTGACTTATATCCGCTTGATACGGCTGATGGACAGCGTATATGGGTGGAATTTCTAAATAGGCAGCAGTGGTGTCAGAATGAATTTCAGGTTTCCAACCAAATCACGGTGGAAGGACGTAAAAAATGCCGTTATGATGTGACGATTCTAATCAATGGTTTGCCACTTGTGCAGATTGAATTGAAACGTCGTGGCGTGGAACTTAAACAGGCATACAACCAAATACAGCGTTATCACAAGACTTCGTTTCACGGATTGTTTGATTATATTCAGGTGTTTGTTATATCCAATGGTGTTAACACTCGCTATTTTGCCAATAATCCAAATAGTGGGTATAAGTTCACATTCAACTGGACAGATGCCGCCAATCATCCGTTCAATGAATTGGATAAGTTTGCCATATTCTTCTTGGAAAAATGTACACTTGGCAAAATCATAGGAAAGTATATTGTGCTGCATGAGGGTGACAAGTGCTTGATGGTACTTCGTCCTTACCAATTCTATGCGGTAGAAAAGATTTTGGATCGTGTACAAAACTCCAATGATAATGGTTATATCTGGCATACAACAGGTGCTGGAAAAACATTGACCTCATTCAAGGCAGCACAACTTGTATCAGAATTGGATGATGTGGATAAGGTGATGTTTGTTGTTGACCGTCATGACCTCGATACTCAGACGCAATCGGAATACGAGGCATTTGAACCGGGTGCAGTGGATAGTACCGACAATACGGATGAACTCGTGAAGCGACTTCAAAGCAATTCCAAAATTATCATAACCACCATTCAAAAACTTAATGCGGCAGTTAGTAAGACGTGGTATAGCAGCAAGATTGATGCTATCCGTCATTCACGCATCGTAATGATTTTTGATGAGTGTCATCGTAGTCATTTCGGGGACAGTCATAAAAAGATTATGAAGTTCTTTGATAATGCTCAGATTTTTGGCTTTACGGGAACACCTGTCTTTACTGAAAATGCAGTGGATGGACATACGACAAAAGAAATTTTCGGCAATTGTCTTCATAAATATCTCATCAAAGATGCTATTGCTGATGAAAATGTGCTTGGTTTCCTAGTGGAGTATTATCATGGTAACGAGATTGTAGATAACGATAATCAAGCTCGTATGGAGGAGATTGCAAGATTTATCCTTAACAACTTCAATAAATCTACATTTGATGGAGAGTTTGACGCATTGTTTGCTGTACAGTCTGTTCCTATGCTTATCCGCTATTACAAGATTTTCAAATCATTGAATCCTAAAATCCGTATAGGTGCAGTATTTACATACGCAGCCAATAATAGTCAAGATGATGAACAGACTGGTATGGGTACGGGAAAATATGTCAGCGAAAGTGTGGGCGAAGCAGATGAACTACAATCCATTATGGATGATTATAATGAAAACTACGGCACATCTTTTACAACAGAGAACTTTCGTGCTTACTATGATGACATCAACCTGCGCATGAAAAAGAAGAAAGCGGATATGAAACCGCTTGACCTTTGTCTTGTCGTGGGAATGTTCCTTACTGGTTTTGACAGTAAAAAACTGAACACACTTTATGTGGATAAGAATATGGAATATCACGGTTTGCTGCAAGCATTCAGTCGTACCAACCGAGTGTTGAACGAGAAGAAACGATTCGGTAAAATCGTATGCTTCCGTGATCTGAAAAACAATGTTGATACGTCTATAAAACTGTTTAGCAATTCCGACAATCCTGAAGATATAGTACGTCCTCCGTTTGAAAAAGTTAAGCATGAGTACAAGAGTTTGGCAACAGATTTTCTGCAAAAATATCCAACGCCAAGTAGTATAGACCTTCTGCAAAGTGAAAATGACAAGAAGAATTTTGTACTTGCGTTCAGAGACATTATCCGTAAACATGCAGAAATCCAGATATACGAAGATTACAGCGAGGATGCTGAAGACCTCGGTATGACCGAACAGCAGTTTAATGATTATAAGAGTAAATACCTCGACATTACGGTTGGTTTTATTGACCCACCTGCTACACCGTCAACTGTTGCGGAAGATCCTGTTCCATATGGCAATAGTCAAGGGCTGGAAGACATTGATTTCTGTCTTGAACTTCTGCATAGTGATATTATCAATGTAGCGTATATTCTTGAACTCATTGCGGAACTTGACCCATATAGCGATGATTATTCAGAAAAGCGCAAGCATATCCTTGATACAATGATTAAGGATGCTGGAATGCGAGGCAAAGCAAAACTCATCGACGGCTTTATTCAAAAGAATGTAGATGAAGACAAGGAAAACTTCATGAATGGGCGCAATAGAGCAGATGGAACAAATGAATTAGAGGAACGTTTGAACCAATATATTGTGTCAGAACGCAATAAGGCTGTGAGTGATTTGGCGGATGATGAACAAATTTCTGCCGAAGTGCTTAATCTTTACATAAAAGAGTATGACTATTTACAAAAAGAACAGCCTGAAATTATACAAAAGGCATTGAAAGAGAAGCATCTCGGTCTTATCAAAACCCGAAAGGCTTTGACGAGAATAATGGAAAGATTGCGTAGTATTATAAAAACGTTTAATTGGGAATAAGATATTATGAGCGAAGAATTACAGCAGAAACTCCGTGACCAACTTTGGGAGGTTGCAAATCGTTTGCGTGGCAATATGTCGGCAAGTGACTTTATGTATTTTACATTAGGTTTCATCTTCTATAAGTACTTGTCGGAAAAAATAGAGAAGTATGCTAACAATGCCTTGGTGGATGATGAAATAACCTTTAAGGAATTGTGGGAAATGGATGATGCCGATGCGGTGGAACTTCAAGAGGAAGCAAAGAACCAATGCTTGGAGAATATCGGCTATTTCATAGAACCGAAATTCTTGTTTTCGTCCGTAATAGAGGCTATCAAGCGTAAAGAAAATATCTTGCCTATGCTTGAACGTTCATTGAAGCGTATTGAAGACAGTACTTTAGGACAGGATAGTGAAGAAGATTTTGGCGGATTGTTTTCAGATATAGACTTGGCATCACCTAAATTGGGCAAGACTGCCGACGATAAAAACACGCTCGTTAGTAACGTGCTTCTTGCATTAGATGATATAGACTTCGGAGTAGAGGCATCACAGGAGATTGATATTTTGGGTGATGCTTACGAATATATGATTTCGCAATTTGCCGCAGGAGCCGGAAAAAAGGCTGGAGAGTTCTATACTCCGCAGGAAGTCAGCCGTATCTTAGCAGAAATTGTTTCCATCGGACACCAGCGTTTACGCAATGTATATGACCCTACTTGCGGTAGTGGTTCGTTGCTTCTTCGTGCTGCTAATATTGGAAATGCAGTTGATATTTATGGACAGGAAAAGAATCCTACAACTTATAACCTTGCCCGAATGAATATGTTGCTTCATGGCATCAGATTCAGCAACTTCAAGATTGAAAATGGTGATACACTTGAATGGGATGCTTTTGGTGATACTCAGTTTGATGCAGTGGTTGCAAATCCTCCGTTCTCTGCAGAATGGAGTGCTGCCGACAAATTCAATACTGATGATCGTTTCAGCAAAGCAGGAAGGCTTGCACCACGTAAGACTGCCGATTATGCTTTTATCCTGCACATGATTTATCACTTGAACGAGGGCGGTACAATGGCTTGTGTTGCTCCGCATGGTGTACTATTCCGAGGAAATGCGGAGGGCGTTATCCGGCGTTTCCTTATAGAAAAGAAAAACTATGTGGATGCTATTATAGGATTACCTGCAAATATTTTCTATGGCACAAGTATTCCGACTTGTATTCTTGTTTTTAAGAAGTGCCGTAAAGAAGATGACAATATTCTGTTTATTGATGCAAGCAAGGAGTTTGAAAAGGTAAAGACTCAGAACAAGCTCCGCGAGCAGCATATCCAAAAGATTGTCGAGACTTATCGTGACCGCAAGGAAATAGAAAAGTATAGTCACCTTGCCTCTCTTCAAGAAATAGCCGAGAATGATTACAATCTGAATATTCCCCGTTACGTTGATACCTTTGAAGAGGAAGAACCTATCGACATAAAGGCTGTAATGGCAGAGATAAAGGAGTTGGAAGCCAAGCGTGCTGAACTCGACAAAGAGATTGAAGTGTATCTGAAAGAATTGGGACTGGTAGAATAGTTCAGAAAAGTAATAGCAATGGGCGAAAATGACAACATACCTCAGATGACACCTTCATTTGAGAATATATGCCGCAAGGATGAAAACGGGAATGAATACTGGAGTTCTCGTGACCTTTGTGGTGCGATGGGTTATTCTGCTTATTGGAAATTTCAACGAGTCATAGATAAAGCCATTAAAGTAGTCGGAGAAAAAGGAATGAATGTGGACGAGCATTTCAACCAAGCGGTTGATATGGTCAAGATAGGAAACGGCTCATTTCGCAAGGTAAATATATTCCGACTCTCTCGTATGGCATGTATGATTATTGCGGAAAATGCAGATGGCAAAAAGTTGCTCGTCCAACAGGCACGAGGCTTTTTCTCACAATCTGTCTCAATGGCTGAACTTATGCATAATTCGCTAAGTTCTAATATATTGTTGTATAAAACAGCACAAGGAGAGGCACGTGTAGAAGTCATTTTCAATAGCGAAACATTCTGGATGTCACAAAAAAGGATGGCGGACTTGTTTGGGGTTGATGTCAGAACCATAAATTATCATCTCGGACAAATTTACGAAACAGGAGAACTCTCCAAAGAGGCAACTATCCGAAAAATTGGGATAGTTCAAACAGAAGGAGACCGGGAAGTGGAACGTATGCCGCTATTTTACAATCTCGATGCTATTGTTGCAGTGGGGTATAGAGTAAATAGCTATCAAGCTACTCAATTCCGTATTTGGGCTACTTCAGTGCTGAAAGAGTTTATCATTAAAGGATATGCCCTTGATGATGAGAGACTGAAACAGGGCAAACATTTTGGGAAAGACTATTTTGATGATTTGCTTGAGCGTATTCGTGAGATACGTACCTCAGAGCGCAGATATTACCAAAAGATAACAGACATTTATGCAGAATGTAGTGCGGATTATGACCCGAAATCAGAAGATACAAAGTTGTTCTTCAAGATGGTACAGAATATGATGCACCTTGCCGTTACCCATCATACGGCTGCGGAAATTATCTATCAACGGGCTGATTCCGAGCAACCTTACATGGGACTTACCACGTGGAAGAAAGCTCCTGACGGAAGAGTGCAAAAGTCTGATACCATCGTCGCAAAAAATTACCTGTCAGATTCTGAATTGTCCCAGTTGAATCTTATCACAACTGCATTTCTTGATATGGCAGAATCACGTGCTGCACGTCATATCGTTTCAACTATGGATGATTGGAAAAAGTTCCTTCAACAATATCTTGCAACGATGGATTACGAGCCGTGCGATACAGCCGGAAAAGTGACACAAGAGGAAGCAAGAGATAAGGCTTATAGCGAATACGAAAAATATAAACTGATTCAAGATAAATCATACATATCGGATTTTGACCGTTTTAATGAGGGTAATGATGAAACTTCATTGCTTCCATTTGACTTGAATCCTATAAAATAATGACAACTATGGCAATAGATAATAAAGAAAAAGAAGTCCTTAATGTTCCCCATTTGAGATTCCCAGAGTTTAGTGGAGAGTGGTATAGTTATCCCCTTACAGATTTTATGAGTTTCAAGAACGGAATGAATCCTGATGCAAAAAGATTTGGTCATGGGACAAAATTTATTTCTGTTATGGATATCCTCAATAACCAATTTATTCGCTATGATAATATTCGTGCCTCTGTTGAAGTTATAGCTGGTGATATTGAAACTTACGGTGTAAACTATGGGGATATTTTATTTCAGCGTAGCTCTGAAACATTAGAAGATGTAGGTCAAGCCAATGTTTATCTGGATAGTAAACCTGCTGTGTTTGGTGGTTTCGTTATTCGTGGAAAAAGTAAAGGGAACTATCATCCTATGTTTTTCCGTTATCTTTTGGCTTCGCCAACCGCACGAAAGAGGATAATCGTAAAAGGAGCCGGAGCACAGCACTTTAATATTGGTCAAGATGGATTAAGTAAAGTTTATCTAGATATTCCTTCAATTCAAGAACAAGAGAAAATAGCAAAATTGCTTGAATGTATAGACGATCGTATCGCCACCCAAAACAAAATCATTGAGGATTTGAATAAGCTAAAGTCTGCGATTTCAGAATGTATTTTCAATAGCATCAAAGGTGATGTTGTTATGTTATCTGAGATATGCGATATTGTTAAGGGCAAACAAATCAATGGAGAATATCTCTCTGAAAGTGGTGAATATTATGTAATGAATGGCGGAACTGAACCATCTGGCTATTATAGCGAATACAATGTCAAAGCTAACACAATTTCAATAAGTGAGGGAGGCAATTCTTGTGGATATGTACAATTCAATAACTTTCCTTTTTGGAGCGGCGGGCATTGTTATTCCCTTCAGAACATAGCAGACATTGTTGATAATCTGTACTTGTACCATTATCTGAAATCAAAAGAAGAAGCCATAATGAAACTCCGAATAGGTTCTGGTTTGCCCAATATTCAAAAAAAGGACTTGGCAATGTTCAAAACTATAGTACCGCCATTTGAACAGCAAATAACAATCTCAACTTTTCTGTCATCGCTTGAAAGAAAAGCCGAGATTGAAGAAAGAATACTAAATGTCATGCAGAAACAAAAGTTATATCTATTGCAGCAGATGTTCATATAAACATTTGGTGTAATAGAAACTTTTTCTGTTTTTGTAATAGTTCCAAGAAACCTATCTCCAGTTTGATTTCTTGGACTAATGTAGATAGCCGCTTCCCAGTTTGTTGCTGTACTTCAACCGTTGGAATGCAAAGCGGAATATTGCACAATCCTTCATAAGATAAGCATTGTCTAACACTGCCCTCTAATCTCTTTTGTATTTCAGTGAAGAATTGCTTAGACTCAAAATAGTAATCAAGGTATTCGGGGAATAGGTTATCCTTTGTACGGAAACAAATGTACATAGGACTTACTATACCTCTATTAAATGTGGTAAGACGAGCAATTGAACCAACATTTATTCTTGCTGGGTTAAAGGCAAAACAATTTCTTTCTACTATTTTATAGTTTGATATATCATCACTTGCAACGCTCCTGTTCTCAAATTGTTCACACTGCTGAATGAAGCCTTGACTATTGCTGACGGATAAAACATTTTGGATTGCACTATCTTTATTCCGTTTTGAAGTCTGTTCAATGAAATCGCCTATGTGCGTATTTCCTTTAGTTTTGTGAGTATATTCCATTTCAATAATCGCAGACCTACAAAATAAACAATCCTTAATCAAGGGAATTGCACAGAATATAACTTGCAGTAACAAACCAAATGTGCACATATCTGAATGTTTGGAATGTAGTTCTTCCACTCTACAAGAAAGTGATGTTTTTGAGCATGGCGCATATCCTGTTTACGGTGCAAATGGCATTGTTGGCTACCTTGATAATTATAACACAGAGAATGAAGCTGTCTATATTATCAAAGATGGTTCAGGAGTTGGGACAGTTTCTTATGTTACTGGCAAATGTTCAGCAACTGGAACTTTGAATATATTGCAAGCCCCAAATGGTTACTCGCTTCGATACCTCTATTATTTACTGAAGGTTTTCAACTTTGAACCATATAAAACAGGAATGGCAATACCTCATATATACTTCAAAGATTATGGTAAAGCCAAGATATTTTGTCCGCTATATTCCGAACAACTCAAATATGCAACATTGTTGTCAACAATAGATGACAAACTTTCTACTGAACAAGATATTCTGAAAAGTCTAAATTTAGAGAAGCAATACTTACTTTGTCAGATGTTTATATGAACATCTGACGAAGTAGATACCGCTTTTGACATAAGAGCATTTTCATAATACTATTCTCTACATCTAATTTTTGTTCTAAAGTAGAAAGAAATGAATATACACTATACTGTGTTTCTTTTGAAGGTATTACCACTTTCAACTTTTGAAATGTATCAAGTCTTAATGAGGGTACTGTTGAACCTACAGCATTTCTAATGAAGTATGAATTCTGCGTCTTTAGGAAGAAATATAAGAATTGAGGATTTACAGCTTCATTAAAATCACATATTGCGTAACATCTTTGGTGTAAAGCGAATTTGCCATTATAATATCGAGGCATAAATTCAGTCCCCTCACCTGGATATATGATTGATTCTTTATCAAACAAAAATGTTGGCAAATATTTTATATCCTCTGACCTATCAAAGAAAGGATACAAACCAACCCTGTATTCTACTGAGGCATCTTGTACGTTACTGTTCCCATTTGTAATTGTGGCTATATCTCCCAATCTATATTCATTTCCTTGTATTAAGGCAAAAATTTTGCAATTAATTCCCTTGATTAAGGACTGCAACTTGTCAATGATTTTGTTTTGGGTCATTATCCGCTCATCAATTAGACGTAACAATGTAGCAATTTTAGTTTGTTCTTCTTTTGAGGGAACACCCACATAGCATTCTGCAAAATTTTTCGTGTTGATTGAGAATATCTTTGTTCCTTGTGCAATACGTCTAATCTGATGATGAAATACCATGGAAGAAAAAAGATACCCCTTAAAACCGATAACAGTATTATCAGAATTGTCTCGACCGTGAATTGTGTGTAAGCCACAAACTACATCATTGCCATTAAGATTATAAAATTCAATGGCTTTTGCAACTTCATTCGTATCTTCCGAAGCATCAGCAAAAGCCACGTCACCCTCTTTGCATCGTGCAAAGTTCTTAGGCATATTGCCTTCTTTTATATTAGGCAATTTGTCTTTTGTCAAATCTACCATAGTCGGAAGTCCCACGTGGATAAGCCCATAATGTAAATTCATCATAGCATTAGTGTCATATTCAAGTTGCTCCCAACTAAGAGAATTGGTTGAGTAAAAATCCAACAGGTCTGACACTTTGCACTTTTCCCACTCCCCGTTAAACTCCGGGAATCTCAAATGGGGAACATCAGGGATTTATTATTCTCTAATTATATGTACAACATATTAATATACGATTATGGGACAAAAAACAATTAGAGAAATCTCGGTTGCATGGAAAGAGTACAAGCAACCTTATGTGAAGCAGTCCACAATGGCTGCTTATGTGCTTATCTTGGAGAATCATATTCTTCCAAACTTTGGAGAAAGTGATACGCTCCATGAACAGGCTGTGCAAGACTTTGTTTTGCAGAAAATTGAGAATGGGCTGAGTGTGAAATCCGTGAAGGATATATTGATTGTACTGAAAATGGTTATGAAATTCGGCGTAAAAAATGAATGGATGAATTATCAGGAGTGGGACATCAAATACCCGTCTACTTCGACAACCAAAGAATTGGAAGTACTGACAGTTGCCAATCACAAGAAAATACTCAATCATATTCAAAGTCATTTCTCCTTTACTGGACTGGGTATCTACATCAGTCTTTGTACGGGACTTCGTATAGGGGAAGTCTGTGCTTTGAAGTGGAGTGACATCAATGTCTCTGAGGGAACAATCACCGTTAATCGTACAATTGAACGGATTTACATTATAGATGGAGCGGAAAAACATACCGAGCTGGTTATCAATACTCCCAAGACTCAAAACTCATGTCGGGAAATTCCCATGACAAAGGAACTTCTTGCAATGGTAAAACCTCTAAAGAAAGTCGTCAATGAAGATTTCTATGTCTTGACTAATGATGAATATCCAACCGAGCCTCGTACCTACCGTAATTATTACGGCAAATTAATGGCGAAGTTAGGTATTCCCAAATTGAAATATCATGGACTCCGCCATAGTTTTGCCACTCGTTGTATAGAAGCTGGTTGTGACTACAAGACTGTTAGTGTATTATTAGGGCATTCCAACATATCAACTACATTGGACTTATATGTTCATCCAAATATGGAACAGAAAAAGCGTTGTATTGCGAAAGTTTTTAAATCGTTGGGAAAGTGATGTAATATGTAGAGCGAAGGAATTTGATACAGTAATTTCTTCGCTCTCAATCATTGCGCACATTATGAGAATGGGGTAATAAAACCTTTATTGCCAACTCCATAATAGAGGAATCGCTTATTATGGCATATCGGAAAGAGAAAAGGAGAGGAAAAAATCCCCTCCTTAACTCTAAACCATGTATCAGACATTCAAATCTTTCAGTGCAATTGCATAATTGGAACAAAAACCGTCCATAATGCACTTCAAGCCAAGTGTCTGATAATACTTGTAGTTATCACCTTCGGTACAAAGGTATTTGTAACCGTAGCGTGGCATGTACTCCTTGAAGAAGCGAGCCAAATCTTTCAGGCTTTCTTCTTGGTTCTTCTTGAAGTTACTGCGCACAATGATAATAGACCAGTCGGGGAAATTGCCTCTTCCACAACTATACTCCCAGAAGCGGATGTAGCAGTCCAGATCACGTTCATTGATGTTCACACAAAAGCCATTGGCATTTTGCATCACGCTACAACTGTTTCTGTAGCCGAACTTCTCACACAAGTAGAGATTAAAATCAAGAATCAAATCGTTTTGTAACAAAATTAATTGAGTTTAAAAAGTTAATAAATGGTGAATTATAAATGAAAGCCTCGCTTGCGCTTAGCCTTTTTCTTTTTCATCAGGCGATTGAACTCTGCTTCTTCTGCGGCAGTGGCATCGTAGGATGAATTGGTGTTTAGCAAACCGAGATTGAAGTCAAAGCTATCATCGGAATGAGAAACGTTTTGCTGCATCTCTTCTTTCTGCTGTTTGGGTTCCTGCATGGCTGACTCCAACAAGGATGCACAAGCATTCTCTTCCAGTCGGTTGTCGATATTCAAGTAGCTGAACTCTCGATCCACTTTTGAGCCAGAGAAAGAAAAGCCGTTATGTTCAAATTTGACACCTTGTATTTCTCGTGTAGTCCGGCTGACCTTGAATTTCATATCAATGTCTCGGTCGGCAAGTGCATCCTTTAAGTCAGCCCAATTTTGTACTTGGGACAGTTCCTCTTTCAACGCTTTGTATATCTCATACTTTGCTCGGTCATAAGGGCGCAATCGTTCCTCCTTGATATGGTCTTTACCATTGGCAAAATGCAAGCGATATTTGGCAGTCAACATTTTGCAAACTTTCTCATTCCTGCGAAAGTCATTCTTGTCGCTAATCGTTTTGCCGTCATTGTCCACTCGATTAAAGACGATGTGGCAATGCGGATGTTCACGGTCGATGTGCCGGGCAATGATGTACTGCGTGTTTTCGATGCCCATCAACTTCATATAGTCATGGGCAATTTGCAACATCAGTTCATCATCATGTTTCAAGCGTTCGTTATCTTCCGGTGAGAAGTTGAGCGAAGTATGTCCGACAATATTCTTTACCTTATCATTGAGCAGCGATTGTAATTCAAATTGCTCCGCCATCTGTTCGGGTGTACCTTCTACTCCAACTGCTTCCAGCAATTTGGATTTCTCCTCTTTGAGAACATAGCTAACACAACCACCGAATGATGTCCCTTTAGTCTGTTTACCTATCATCTTTCAAACATTTTATAAGTAGGTTAATGTGCTGAGCCATTTCCTTGCATCTGTCCGCTACGGCGAAGAAACCGTAGGTGTTTGCCTGTCTTGCCAACTGGTTAAGATTGGTACTTTCGCCAATCAGTTGACGGATGATGTGGATATGCTCTTGCGTGATTCGTTCACGTACCGAACCGTTTTCGATGAGCGAACGGATCACTTCGCTTTGGGTCTGCTTGCTCCGTCTGCAAAGCGCACCAAGCCATGCATATTGCTGATATGACAGACGGAGTGTTATTGTATATTTCTTTTCCATTTGAATCGTTTTTAGTGAATAATGTGTGACCATCGGGAGCTGCCTCCTCAGACTTTTTGAGGAGCAAGTGGTCGGGAAATGTAATACACCGACATTAACTTGCTACAGTAAAAAAGTCTCGATTCTTCTCCCTGAGTTCAAAGTCTGAATCCTCGTTTCTTGGGCGGTGAAACCTTCGGTTGTGGAATGCCTTGTTGTACGTTGATGAGCTTCAAATCTAATGTCTCTATCAGTGTTTTCAAGTTCGGATTCTTCTTAATCATCTGCTGGAGTATGGCTTCATCAGGCTTCACTTTGAGTAGATAATCAGCTATGTCGTACCCCTCTTTGCGTTCGTCTTCGGTAGCGTTGGCTTCCAAATAATCGAACATTTGTACTTCAATTCCGCAGCTTTTCATCAGGCTGATTTTGCTCTGCCAATAGTCGGTTGCCCCTAAATCAGGGAATAATACAACGCTTCTTCTTGCCAGAACGGATAGGCTGTTGACATTGAAGCAACCGTTCTTTCCACCTGATGCTATCCATAGGAATTGCGGCAGATAGTAAGATGCAATAATTGCCGTTTTCTCGCTTTCGACCAGCGCAACTGGACGGCTTTTGTCTTCGGAAAGCAGATGCTCACCGAAGAAGCATTGCTTCAAATTGTAATCACCTTTGTGTAATACGGAGTGCACCCACGTAACATGATTGTATGGTTCTTTTATTCGCTTACCCGTTTCAGAATTGTAAAGCATTATCTTACCAGTTCTGACTTTACTCTGATTGTCCGTTTGCCAGAATACAGTTGCACCATCCCAATACTTGGATGTACCAACCTTGTATCTCTTCATAAGATTCAATGTTTCCGCCTCTCCGAATTGAGCCGATAGAAACTGAAATAACTTGTTCGCAGAATAGCCTCGTAATGATTGGTTGACTATATCCAAATCCATGTAGGAGATGGCTACCGGTTTTACTTCTTTAATAGTTGTATAACTTCCGAAGCTATTCTCAGCAAACTTTTCTTTCTCAGATGGATTCTGCTCAAAGTAATCACGAGGCGTGAAGTGATAACCGCATTTCTGTTCGTGGTCACAACGACCTACGTAATCAGGAAACCAGATTTGTTTCTCCGTATCGATATACTTTGAAAAACATCTTTGGCGATGGCAGTTCGGGCAAGTGTGCCGAGTGCTGACACCTTTGTAGGGTTCTAATATGAATCTATGTGTACTCATTGTATGTTTCTTTTTAGGTGTGTCACTTTTGTCGTTATTGTCGTTTTCGCTTGGAAAGTGTCAAAACCGACAAAAATGTCACGGGTTAATCCTTGAATATTCTCCATGTTTCTCTTTGCGGAACAATGTCCCGATGTTGTCATTGAGAAAGCGTTGAAATGTGCGCTCCTTCATCCCGTTCTGCTCGGCTATCTGTATAGCTTGGGCAGTTGTAAAGGCTGGAGGCAGTAGATTGACTATCGCCTGTTGTTGGCTGTTGAGTGCATTTTCATTGAGGATATTTTGAACGCTCAATGCGGATTCCTTGAAATACTCTGTCAGTTTAATGGCTCGTTCCACCGTCAACAGGTCGATATAGGCTTTATCACACTCTCCGCAAGTCCATCGTGCTAATTGGATAATCAGGCAGAAACGGATGATGTATATCTCCAGCTTGCAATAGATACTCACGATTGTGTCGTTTGTCTCTCGGTCGCACAACTCAGAAAAATGGTGCTGCCATTCGTAAAGCCGTTTCTTGGCATCCTCCGTGAAGAGAAGAATTTGTGGTTCTATCTCTCCAAATTCATTGAGGACATACTCTTGTTGTATCAGCTTATCAATAATGGCATTCCATTCTTGTTCAATGTTCTCCGGCAGCTCCTTATCATTCCAACGTGCTTTCTGTTGCAGGTTGGGCATTACAAACAGAATGCGATCAATGAATCCGTTACTGGAGCGTTCGCCCTTAGCCAGTTCACTGATAATCTTCTTTTGGATAGTGCCGATAACCGAGATATACGGTCGCTTGATGAAGATGGCACTCTTGGCATTCTTGCGGTCGGATATAGTGGTCTTGGCACTGAATACCGACAACCAAAATTGTTCTTCCGAACCATTGTTGTAACGGTTGAAATTCTTGAACCAAGCGGACAATTCATCAGCCCACAAGCATAAACCACGTTTGTTCTGCGCATGAATAAGGCTCAATCCTTCAGGTGTTACATCTGAAATCAAGAAGCGTTTACGAATTGGTTCCTGTGGAAACTGTTCCTCACCGCTATCTGTGCGTTCTTTGCGGCTCATACTCATCAGTTCATCATACTTTGCAAGTGCTTTTTCAAAGACCTGATTCTGCTGATAGTCATAATCAAGAAACGGTTTCATGGCAAAGCTAAGCGGATGACTTTTGTTTGCCCCCGGTCTTCCTATTAATGCCATATACAGGATAGGACTTTCTACCCAGCCTTGCTTGATTTGGGCAAGGTGGGTATTACCAATGCCGACTGCAATCGCTGTAAGAATTGCTGCGGCAATGTAGTCGGTAGGGTAGTTATGGCATTCGTGAACCTCGCTGATGATGCGTTGGATTTTATTCGGGAATATGCTGACAGGAAAATCAGTGCCAGCCAATCGCATACTTAAATCAACCGCTTCATCAATGATGGATGCTGGATTAATAGAATATGTATCCATAGCCACACCTATTAAAGTTTCACAGATGATTTGGGCTTATGACGGACACTGCCTTGCATATTGGCAAGCATTTCCTCATATGTTTGCTCGGTAGTCTTTTTTCGTCCGTTTTCAATCCAAGCCAGAAGTTCGTCCTCGTAGAAATAGAGTTTCTTACCTTTCTTATAGGCAGGAAGCAGCCCTTTGCGTACCAATGTATAAATGGTAGGCTTAGCTTTTTTGATGATACGGCAAGCATCCTCAATTTCAACCAACACATGTTTGTCTGATGCCGGTGGTTGAAGTTCCGACACCATTCTTTTCAATTCAATGACCTGTTCGGTCAGATAACCTACCGCTTCGGGTAGCTTATCAAATGTTACTGTTTCTTTTTGCATACGCCAATCGTTTTTAATTGTTCGACGGCAAAGGAAACAGGTGTTTCAATGGTGGAATCATTCACCAAAATATAACTGATGAATAACTTTTTGATGGTAGTTGATGTCATCCTTGAGAATTATACATACCTTTACAAGACATAAGTAGGTTCTACAAACAATGCTTATTTATTTGTTTAATTATTTAAATACAAGTGTATTATGTATGAAAATTATACAAGACAATCTCTTCCAACTAAAGAATATCGAGAATTATTAGGCAGTGCAATTTGTGTGTTCAATTCAAACAATTCATTTATTATAGAGAATATATTACGAGAAGATGGGGGAAGAAATTATAGTTGGTATGATTTAATTGATAAAACTTCTGGCCAATTAAAAGCTGCAATTAATGATACAATAACAACTAAAGTTGGTTCTGAAATTGCTCAAATATTTAGCGATTTAGTAGATAAAAGAAATCGTATAATTCACAGCTTTCAGATCACTAATGATGATAAAGAGCAGATTTTGGCAACAAAGGATAAACAACACAATCAATTTGTAATCACAAAAGAATATCTTTTGGATTTTATTAAAGGGAATGAGGTGCTGAGTGACAAACTATACACCTTCAGAGGATATTAGGGCAGTCGTTATTTGTTATAACGATTGTAGCTGAATTTTGCATGGTGATTCAGTATTAGACATTTTGCGCTCAATGGTAGATATTTCCGAATCACGGAGAGTATGAGTAAATATCCTCTTTATAAAAGTAGCGGTCTGTAGGCGTGGTTTTCCGAATGCTTTGCCTATATTCCAACCAAAGTGCATGATGTCAATGGTTTTTAATTGGGCATCAACCTTTATCTGCTCGACTTTGGGCATAGTATCAGACAAGTAATATTCTGTAATATATCCACATAGACGATTGAGGTCAGTTTCGCTAAGGTAGAGAACCAAGTTTTGTTTCGTATATGCGAGAACCTTATCTAATTTTTCTTGCGATGCTCGTTCCTTCTCAGCCATAGCGTTGGCACGGAATATCTCGTATTCTGATGGCTGATTGGATTCTTCGATGGGTATCTTATTGATGGTAGAAGGTGTGGCTTCTTCCTTTGGAAGTTCTGTCACATCTTCATTGAGTTCAGAACACGAAGGGGTAGAAACTTCTTCTGTTGTGTCAGATTTAATTTCGATTTCAATTTCAGGTTCAGAAATGATGGATTTTGAAATAATGGTACTTTCGGCAAGTTTCGAATGTTTCACTATAGCTTCTACCACCACAGCCTTATTACGGTAGCCCTCAAATCTCAAAAAGCATCTTTCTATTGTTGGGGAAAGGAGTTGTCTGAATGCCATTTGTAGATTGAGGTAGATAGCTCCTATGACAATAGAGCATACTACAAGAATAAGGTAGCTGCTGAACTCGTCCCAACCATAGTGAAGTACGGTCTGACGGGCTAAAATACCAATGACAGCGATTGTGCTGAAAACAATCAGATGCAATGTTATATTTTCTATCTTTTTCTGCTCCATAGTGAGATGTATTAATCGTTTGTGTGCAAATATATAGGATTAATTTTTGAGAAAATTCATAGTTTTGCCTGTCAATGGGCTTTTGACGATATATTTCATCATATTTCACCACGTTACACTCCTAATAATAAGCGTATTACAAATTTCTTGTTTTTAGTTGAAAATAGTTGGAGAAGCAGACCTGTGTATATCAAAAACAAAAGTTATCTGCATCATTTGGGATAAACAATGCAGATAATCAATAGGGTATAGAGGTATAGTTTATTAGCAATACAATGTATGGTTTGTACTTTTGTTGAGATATAACAGGATGTTGTAATCTTGATTATGAGCAACTTTGTTTATTAACCATCTCTTGAATGCAGCGGAATGTCCAGTGTCTATTTGATAGGATAGGGCTATAATTATGTTGAGATTATACACATCGTCACTATTCCCATTCTCCAACTTTATGCATTGGCAAACTTCATACCCCTTTAAGATGTTGGCTTTCAATATCGCTTTTATACGGGAATTGATTGATCCAACTGTTGTATAGAACAAGTCGGCAATCTCCCAAGCGGTCATCCATACTTCGCCATCAGAGATATGGATGCCATGCCCGTTGTTTGTTATGATTCCTCGTTTCATGGTTATATTCATTTTAATGAAATCTTATTGGCTGTCTCTCGTTTCTTTACATTTACCAAATGTAGGCTCGGCAAACAACGCCTTTCCGCTTTACAGCGGTAGGTTTTCGCTTACC
>OHJQ01000734.1_pt1 | contig 21706 bp, 18 predicted proteins | sample 1568601 | NCBI WGS metagenome assembly OHJQ01 (sample SAMEA3879599, study PRJEB24766) | human gut metagenome | biome: human-associated habitat; feature: feces | place: USA | collected 1985/1987 | reverse complement strand
TGAATTTGGTGTTCCTGCTTCTCAATTGAAGGTTGATTACAAGGGTGGCGTAGGCAACATGTTCTATGATGATGCTAAGTTAAGCCGTGTAGCTATTGTTGAAGAATAATATACATTTGAAATAATAGAATAAAAGAGACGTTTCCTTTCACGGGAAGCGTCTTTTTTGTATTTTTGTACCCCATGAGCAGAATAGTAGCAATAGATTATGGAAGAAAGCGTACCGGAATAGCTGTGAGCGATACAATGCAGCTGATCGCAAACGGATTGACGACGGTGCCCACGCATGAACTTCTGAACTTTATCGGTGAATATATAGCTAAAGAACCGGTGGAGCGGATTATTATTGGGTTGCCCAAGCAAATGAATAATGAGGTTTCGGAGAATATGAAGAATATAGAGCCTTTTGTTCGTTCGCTGAAAAAGCGTTATCCGGACCTTCCGGTCGAATATGTGGACGAACGGTTTACTTCTGTTCTTGCACACCGTACCATGCTGGAGGCAGGTTTGAAGAAAAAAGACCGCCAAAACAAGGCATTGGTGGACGAAATAAGTGCTACTATTATTTTGCAAACATATTTGGAGAGTAAACGTTTTTAGTATAGGACATAAGAATAACTTAATTTTTTAGTAGAGTATAAAAGTATGATTTTACCTATTTATGTATATGGCCAGCCTGTATTGAGAAAGGTGGCAGAGGACATTACCCCGGATTATCCGAATCTGAAAGAATTGATAGCGAACATGTTTGAAACAATGGTGCATGCCGATGGCGTAGGATTGGCTGCTCCGCAGATCGGTTTGCCCATTCGTGTGGTTACGATTACATTGGACCCTCTTTCAGAAGATTATCCGGAATTTAAAGGTTTTAATAAAGCTTATATTAATCCTCATATTTTGGAAATAGGAGGTGAGGAAGTGAGTATGGAAGAAGGTTGCCTGAGTCTTCCCGGTATTCATGAGACCGTGAAAAGAGGAAATAAAATTCGTGTGAAATATATGGACGAGGATTTTGTGGAGCATGAAGAAGAAGTGGAAGGTTATCTGGCACGTGTGATGCAACATGAATTCGACCATTTGGACGGTAAAATGTTTATCGACCATATCTCTGCACTTCGTAAACAAATGATAAAAGGTAAATTGAATACGATGTTGAAAGGGAAAGCACGTAGTTCCTATAAGATGAAACAGGTGAAATAAAGATAAAAAACGTTTATATCCCTGTTAAGTAAGCGAAAAGCATTATTTTTGCTTCGTTTACAAGCATAAAATATCAATGGTAAAAAGAATCTTAACAGTTTTATTACTGTTCCCAACGCTGGTGTGTGCTCAGATAAATACGGACCGGGTGATGACCATAGCCCGGAACGCTCTTTATTTTGAGGACTATGTACTTTCTATCCAGTACTTTAACCAGGTGATTAATGCTAAGCCTTATCTGTATGAACCTTATTTCTTCAGAGCACTGGCCAAGCTGAATCTGGAAGATTTTCAGGGAGCGGAAGCGGATTGTGACGCGGCTATTCAACGTAATCCGTTTGTGGTTGGTGCTTATCAGATTCGTGGTCTGGCGAGAATCCGGCAGAGTAAATTTGACGGTGCTATTGAAGACTATCAGAAAGCGCTGCATTATGATCCGGAGAACATTACTTTGTGGCATAATCTGACATTATCACATATTCAGAAGAAAGATTATGATTCGGCAAAAGAAGATTTGGAGAATTTGCTGAAAGTATCTCCGCGTTATACTCGCGCTTACCTGATGAGAGGAGAGGTCTCTTTACAGCAAAAAGACACTATTGCCGCATTGAATGATTTCAATAAAGCTCTTGAACTGGATAAATACGATCCGGACGCATGGGCAGCAAGAGCGATCGTCAAGTTGCAACAGTCAAAATACGGGGAAGCGGAATCTGATTTCGATCGTGCTATTCATTTGAGTGCTAAGAATGCTGGGAATTATATTAATCGCGCATTGGCCAGATTTCATCAGAATAACCTGAGGGGAGCCATGAGCGATTATGACTTGGCATTGGATATTGATCCGAATAATTTTATCGGGCACTATAACCGTGGTTTGTTGCGTGCAAGGGTAGGAGATGATAACCGTGCTATTGAAGATTTCGACTTTGTTATAAAAATGGAGCCGGATAATATGATGGCAATCTTTAATCGTGGTCTGCTTCGTGCACAGACGGGAGATTATCGTGGAGCTATACAGGATTATTCAACTGTTATCAACCAACACCCGAATTTCCTTGCCGGATATTATCAGCGTGCTGAAGCCCGAAAGAAAATAGGGGACCGGAAGGGTGCTGAACAGGATGAATTTAAACTCTTGAAGGCTCAACTGGATAAACAGAACGGAGTGACGAATAAAGATGTAGCCCAAAACCAGAATCCGGATCAGGACAGTGAAGGGGATGATAAAGATAGAACCCGTAAGAAATCAGATAAGAATATGAATAACTATCGGAAGATAGTGATAGCTGATGATTCTGAAGCTGAACAGCGCTATACAAGTGATTATCGTGGACGTGTGCAGGATAAGAATGTGAATATTACACTGGAGCCTATGTTCGCTTTGACTTATTATGAGAAGATGAGTGATGTGAAACGGTCGGTGAATTTCCACAAATATGTGGAAGAGCTGAATCGCTCGGGTGTACTTCCAAAGCGTCTTCGTATTACGAATATGGAAGCTCCGTTGACAGAAGAACAAGTGAAATTCCATTTTGCTTTGATTGATACGCATACATCAGCTATCGTGGATGATGAGAAGAATGCTTCAAAACGTTTTGCCCGTGCAATTGATTTTTATTTGGTACAGGATTTCTCAAGTGCAGTTTCCGATTTGACACAGACAATCTTGTTGGACGGTGATTTCTTCCCTGCATATTTTATGCGTGCGCTTATCCGTTGCAAGCAGTTGGAATATCAGAAGGCTGAACAAACTGCCGATACAGATGTTCCTGGTGATAATGCACGTAAAGAGATAACTGCGGTAGATTATGAGGTGGTAAGAAAAGATTTGGATAAGGTGATTAATCTTGCTCCGGATTTTGTTTATGCATATTATAATCGTGCCAATGTGTCTGCCATGCTGAAGGATTATCGGTCGGCTATTGCAGATTATAATAAGGCTATTGAACTGAATCCTGATTTTGCTGACGCTTATTTCAACCGCGGACTTACTCATATCTTCTTGGGTAATAATAAACTGGGTATTTCTGATTTGAGCAAAGCCGGAGAATTGGGTATCGTTTCCGCTTATAATGTAATCAAACGTTTTACAGATCAAACGGAATAACATTTTTTTGATAAAAAATAGAAAACTCAAAAGATTTAGTTACTTTTGCGTTCAAATTGTGAAAATATAACATAATCATATTATGATAAAGATAACATTTCCCGATGGCTCCGTTCGTGAATATAACGAAGGAGTGAACGGTTTACAGATTGCTGAAAGTATCAGCTCGCGTCTGGCACAGGAAGTGCTGGCATGTGGCGTGAACGGCGAGACTTATGATTTAGGACGTCCTATTAATGAAGATGCTGATTTTGTACTTTATAAATGGGATGATGAAGAAGGTAAACATGCATTCTGGCACACAAGTGCTCACTTGTTGGCCGAAGCATTACAGGAACTTTATCCGGGCATCCAGTTCGGTATCGGACCGGCTATCGAAAATGGATTCTACTATGATGTGGATCCTGGAGAAGCGGTGATTAAGGAAAGCGATCTTCCTGCTATTGAAGCTAAAATGTTAGAACTGTCTGCAAAGAAAGAGGCGGTTGTTAGAAAAAGCATTGCAAAAACGGATGCTTTGAAAATGTTTGGCGACCGTGGCGAAACATATAAATGTGAATTGATTTCCGAATTGGAAGACGGTCATATTACTACTTATACACAAGGTACATTTACTGACCTTTGCCGTGGCCCTCACTTGATGACGACTGCTCCGATTAAGGCTATCAAGTTGACTTCGGTAGCGGGTGCTTATTGGCGTGGACATGAAGACCGTAAGATGCTGACTCGTATTTATGGCATCACATTCCCGAAAAAGAAAATGCTGGATGAGTATCTGGCATTACTGGAAGAAGCCAAGAAACGCGACCACCGTAAGATTGGTAAGGAAATGCAATTGTTCATGTTCTCTGAAACGGTAGGTAAGGGGCTCCCGATGTGGCTCCCGAAGGGTACTGCATTGCGTTTGCGTCTGCAAGATTTCTTACGTCGCATTCAGACTCGTTATGACTATCAGGAAGTAATAACTCCACCGATTGGTAATAAGCTATTGTATGTGACATCCGGCCACTATGCTAAATATGGTAAGGATGCATTCCAGCCTATTCATACTCCGGAAGAAGGTGAGGAATATTTCCTGAAACCGATGAACTGCCCGCATCACTGCGAGATTTATAAGAACTTCCCGCGCTCTTACAAGGATCTTCCGTTGCGTATTGCTGAATTTGGTACTGTTTGCCGTTATGAGCAGAGTGGTGAGTTGCATGGATTGACTCGTGTGCGTAGTTTTACACAGGATGATGCGCATATTTTCTGCCGTCCGGACCAGGTGAAAGATGAATTCCTCCGTGTGATGGATATTATCTCTATTGTATTCCGTTCTATGAACTTCCAGAATTTTGAAGCTCAGATATCACTGCGTGATAAAGTGAACCGTGAGAAATATATCGGTAGCGATGATAATTGGGAGAAGGCGGAACAAGCTATTATTGAAGCTTGTGAAGAAAAAGGATTACCTGCCAAGATTGAATATGGTGAAGCTGCTTTCTATGGCCCTAAGCTCGACTTTATGGTAAAAGATGCGATTGGGCGTCGTTGGCAGTTAGGGACTATTCAGGTAGATTATAACTTGCCGGAACGCTTCGAACTGGAATATATGGGTTCTGATAACCAGAAGCACCGTCCGGTTATGATTCATCGCGCTCCGTTTGGCTCTATGGAACGTTTCGTTGCTGTATTGATTGAGCATACTGCCGGTAAGTTCCCGTTGTGGCTGACTCCTGAACAGGTAGTTATTCTGCCGATTAGTGAAAAGTTCAACGATTATGCAGAGCAGGTAAAGATGTATTTGAAAACACACGAGATTCGCGCGATTGTAGATGATCGTAATGAGAAAATCGGGCGTAAGATCCGTGATAATGAGATGAAACGCATCCCTTATATGCTGATTGTAGGCGAAAAAGAAGCAGAAAACGGAGAAGTTTCTGTTCGTAGACAGGGCGAAGGTGACAAGGGAACCATGAAATTTGAAGAATTTGCTAAAATTTTGAACGAAGAAGTTCAGAATATGATAAATAAATGGTAACTTTGCAGCCGTTTCAGAATAAAATATTTAGTATAACAATAAAAAGATCAAACTAGGAAGTAAACGTTTTTAATGAAGAATGACACTCTAAAAGGGCAATACAGAATCAACGAACAGATTCGTGCCAAAGAAGTCCGCATTGTGGGCGACGATATTGAACCAAAAGTATATCCTATCTTTCAGGCCTTGAAACTGGCTGAAGAGAAAGAGTTGGATTTAGTGGAAATTTCTCCTAATGCTCAACCCCCTGTTTGTCGTGTTATTGATTATTCTAAATTTCTTTATCAGTTAAAGAAACGTCAGAAGGAACAGAAAGCGAAGCAGGTTAAGGTTAATGTGAAGGAAATCCGTTTCGGACCCCAGACAGACGACCATGATTACAACTTTAAGTTGAAGCATGCTAAAGGATTTTTGGAAGATGGCGATAAGGTGAAGGCTTATGTATTCTTTAAAGGTCGCTCCATCCTTTTCAAGGAGCAAGGTGAAGTGCTTTTGCTTCGTTTTGCAAATGATCTGGAAGACTACGCTAAAGTAGATCAAATGCCGATACTGGAAGGTAAGCGCATGACTATTCAGCTTTCTCCGAAAAAGAAAGAAGCTTCTAAAAAGCCTGCAACAGCCGGAGCACCGAAACCTGCTGCTCCTGCACAAAAAGCAGAGAAGCCGGAAATGGGTGAAGAATAAGAAAGGATGCGTAACGCGCAGGTATAGTGCGTTGCCATTATATATTTAATAATTTAAAAACAAGTAAGATGCCAAAGATGAAGACTAACTCCGGTTCTAAAAAAAGGTTTACCCTTACCGGAACAGGTAAAATCAAAAGAAAGCACGCTTTTCACAGTCATATTTTGACTAAGAAGACTAAAAAGCAGAAAAGAAACCTTGTACACTCAGGTCTAGTAGCTAATGCTAACTTGGATCAGGTTAAGGAATTGCTTTGCATGAAGTAATCTAAAAACAACGAAAGCGTAAACGTATTATTTAAAGTATTAACCGAATGTCTTTAGCTTTAAGTTCACCGTGTGAAACAGTGGCGCTAACATTCAAAAAGAATTAAAACTATGCCAAGATCAGTAAATCATGTTGCTTCTAGAGCAAGAAGAAAGAAAATTTTAGGTCTTACCAAAGGTTACTTTGGTGCAAGAAAGAATGTATGGACAGTAGCAAAAAACACTTGGGAAAAAGGTTTGACCTACGCATACCGTGACCGTAAGAACAAGAAACGTAATTTCCGCGCTTTGTGGATTCAGCGTATCAACGCTGCCGCTCGTCTAGAAGGAATGTCTTATTCTAAATTGATGGGTGCATTGCACAAAGCAGGTATCGAAATCAACCGTAAGGTGTTAGCTGATTTAGCTATGAACCATCCGGAAGCATTCAAAGCAATTGTTGCTAAAGCAAAAGCTGCTTAATTCTTCTGTAAACGGCGATATAAAGATTTATGAAAGAGCAATCTCTACGAGGTTGCTCTTTTTTATTGCGGATGCCTTGTGATGTTTCCTTAATAAATGGAAACAACAATAAGCAGAATTACAGAGAGTTATTTTCTTGCTTATTATTTTTAACAAACAAATTCTGCTATACTCTTGTTTATATCATAAAAAGGACGTATATTTGTCATACGGAAAGAGATGAAAAGCGAGCCGCATTAGTTGGATTGGGAAACTCATCAAACTAATCTGAAAACCGAGACATAGCTTCATCTTCCAATGGCGGGCCACGCCTTCGGGTAGCATTTATGCCGGTGGATTACAAAGGAGGAGAGCACTCAAAACCTGTCATTCGGAGTTTCATCGCATCACTGGTGCGGCTTCATTATAAGGCGATGCTAATTCAAAAGATTAGCATCGCTTCTTTTTATAAAAATAGTACGGATATGATATTTTATTTTTCAGGTACAGGTAATTCGGCTTGGGTGGCAAGGCAGCTGGCGGAAGGACAGAATGAGGAATTGTTGTCCATAGCTATGGAAATAGACAGGAACAAAGCGTATAAGCTGAAAGAAGGGGAAAAAGTAGGTTTTGTTTTTCCTGTATATGCATGGGGACCTCCCAAGATAGTACTTCGTTTTATTCATCAGCTAAAGTTGGATAAGCCGGGATACCTTTTCTTTGTCTGTACTTGCGGAGATGATACAGGCCGGACTGCACAAATTTTTTCTTCTGCCGTTACCCGGAAAGGTTGGCAATGTGTTGCCGGCTATTCGGTTACTATGCCGAATACGTATGTTTCTTTGCCCGGTTTTGATGTAGATGATAAAGATATAGAAACCCAGAAAGTACAGAATGCTGTTGCCCGTGTGCGTTTTATCAACGAAGAAATTACATCAAGGGCTCAAATGAAACAATATAATTGTCATGAAGGTGCGCTTCCATTTACTAAATCCTATTTGCTGCGCCCTCTTTTCAATGCTTTTCTGATGTCTCCCAAGCCTTTTCATGCAACGGAAGCCTGCATTGGTTGTAAGAAGTGTGAGAAGGTTTGTCCTGTGGGCAATATAACAGTGACGGATCGTCCCGTTTGGGGAGGTAACTGTACTCAATGTCTGGCTTGTTACCATGTTTGTCCGGTACATGCAGTGGAATATGGAAAGATGACCGGGAAAAAAGGACAATACAAAGGAAGGTTGCTGAAAGATTTATAGATACACATTAAATAATCCATTGGGAGGGCGGACCTATAGTCCGCTCCTTTTATTTTATTTTTCGCCGGTTTAACGCTTGTTGATAGCGTCTTGCATTAGCTTGATGCTGGGCTGCTGTGACAGCGAAATTATGAGTGCCTGAGAAATCTTCTTTTGCACACATATAAATATAATGATGCTGTGTATAGTTCAGTACGCTTTCCAATCCTTGGATGGATGGGATTCGGATAGGTCCCGGAGGTAAACCTGCATGTTTGTAGGTATTATAAGGAGAATCCACTTCCAGATGTTTGAAAAGAATGCGTTTCAGTCCGAATTCCTGTAAACCAAATTTTACCGTCGGGTCTGCTTGCAACAACATCCCTTTATTCAATCTGTTAATATAAAGTCCTGCGACCATGGGCTTTTCGGGACCATTGGCCGTTTCTTCTTCCACGATAGAGGCCAGGGTGGACACTTCTTCAGGAGTAAGTCCGATATGTTGAGCCTTTTTCAGCCTGTCATTATTCCAAAAGGCAGCATGTTCTTTTTGCATCCGTTTCATGAAAGCGTCAGCACTCATATTCCAATAAACCTCGTAAGTGTTAGGAATAAAAAGGGAGGGTAGTGTCTCTTGGGTATATCCCATTTGTGCACAGTAAGCACTGTCGGAAATTAATTTGGCAATATCCAGAGAATCAATCATGAGCTGGCGCGAAACGGCCCGCACTAATCTGTCCACGGTGCGTACACTGGGTACAGTCAGATTAATGGGAGTCTGGTATCCCATGGAAAGACGTCGGAAGAGGTAGCGCATATTGTCCGATGGATTGAGAGCGTAACGTCCTGTCCGTATATTGTCGCCATACTTCTCTTTTTCTGCCAGATATTGAAAACCGAACATACTTTTAGGATGTCCGTTCCGGATTATTTTATGGTATACAGAATCCAGGTTATCATCTCTGTCTATATAAATATAGGTGGTTTTTGTAAGTTGGAATTGTTTGGCAAAGAAATAATAATATATACTTCCTGCACCGCCTGCTCCTATCAGGATAATGATAAGGATAACAATCCATACAATAGTACGCTTCTTTTTATTCATTTTAGTCTATCGGGCTTTTTTGTATGCAAATATAGGCAAATATCCGTTTCTTTTCTACTTTTGACGATTTTGTACCCCTAAAAATACAATTTTGTCCACTATCCGGTTGATGTAAAATGTGTAAATTTGACCAAACGAAAAACGAGAACGCAAATATAGTATAATTAATTATTTTATTTTTAATCATGAAAAATGCACTTATGGGCTTGGCATTGTTCGCTGCAATGCCGGTATTTGCCCAACAGAAAGCGACTATCAATGTACATCCCGAGCAAGGGAAAGAAATCATCAGTAAACATATTTACGGGCAATTTGCAGAGCATTTGGGAACCTGTATCTATGGAGGCTTGTGGGTAGGTGAGGATTCTAAAATTCCCAATACCCAAGGCTATCGTAATGATGTGCTTCAGGCATTGAAAGACTTGAAAGTGCCGGTGCTTCGTTGGCCGGGCGGATGTTTTGCCGATGAATATCATTGGATGGATGGTATCGGTCCGAAAGAGAACCGCCCCCGAATGGTCAATAACAATTGGGGAGGTACAGTGGAAGATAATAGTTTCGGAACACATGAATTTCTGAACTTGTGTGAGCTGATAGGTTGTGAGCCTTATATCAGCGGTAATGTAGGAAGTGGGAGTGTGGAAGAAATGGCGAAATGGGTGGAATACATGACTTCCGAACAAGGTAGCCCGATGGCGAAACTGCGTAAGGAGAACGGTCGTGAAAAACCATGGAAAGTGAAATTCTTTGGGGTAGGTAATGAAAGTTGGGGATGCGGAGGCAGTATGCGTCCTGAATATTATGCAGACTTGTACCGCCGTTATTCCACTTATTGTCGTGACTATGATGGCAATCACTTGTTCAAGATTGCAAGTGGTGCCAGTGATTATGACTATAACTGGACAGAAGTACTGATGAAGAATGTAGGTCACCGTATGGCCGGTGTGTCTTTACATTATTATACAGTGATGGGATGGAGTGGAAGCAAAGGATCGGCTACACAGTTCACTGATGATGATTATTATTGGACTATGGGCAAATGTCTGGAAATAGAACCGGTGCTGAAGAAGCATATGGCAATTATGGATAAATATGATCCGAAGAAGCAAATCGGTTTGATGGTGGACGAGTGGGGAACCTGGTGGGATGAAGAGCCGGGAACTGTCCGTGGACATCTGTATCAGCAGAACACGTTGCGCGATGCTTTCGTGGCCTCTTTGACACTGGATGTTTTCCATAAATATACGGATCGCATCAAGATGACAAACATTGCCCAGATTGCCAATGTGCTTCAGTCTATGATTTTGACAAAGGACGACAAGATGGTTCTGACACCGACTTACCATGTCTTTGAAATGTATAAAGTGCATCAGGATGCTACTTATCTTCCTTTGGAACTGAACTGTGAACGCAAGATTGTACGCGACGACCGTATTGTCCCGATGGTAAGTGCTACCGCTTCACGGGATGCAAACGGTTTGATTCATATTTCCTTGTCTAATGTGGATTTGCAGGAATCGCAGGAAATAGAGTTGAACTTGGGTGAGGTAAAGGCCAAGAGTGTTACCGGCCGTATTCTGACTGCTAACAATATAGGTGATTACAATAGTTTCGAGAAACCGAATGTGGTTGCCCCGAAAGAATTTACCGGAGCAAAGGTCAATAAAGGGAGCTTGAAAGTGACTCTTCCTGCCAAGTCTATCGTAGTGCTGGAAGTGAAATAAAACCCGTACGTTCGTGTGCCCCCACACATACGTATGTGTGGGGGTATACATACGTATGTATCGTTTCATGCCTGCGTATGTGTGACAGACTACGGTAATTCTTGTACCAACTCAGCTTCGATTCTGTTTTCTATTTCATCCGGCAGGGCAGGGAAGAAATCGATATCCGTTCTTTTCTCTACGCTGTCTACTGTTACCATATATTTCTTCAGTGGCTTATGTCCGGCGCTGTTGGGGAAAATAAATCCTATGGCTTGCGGATTTTTCTTATCATTTATCAATATGACTTTATAGAAAGCATGGGGGACTGCCACTTTATTGTTGCCAATTCGTTTGGGGCGTTTAGTATCATATATAGGTCCGCAGGCAATATACACGGCTCCATATTTTTTTGCCCATTGGCGTGACTTTTCCTCCAGGTCATTCCAGTCGCCGCGGTTCAGATTCGGATTTTGCGGACAAATGTTGCTCATATAAAAAGATTCTTCCATGGCTTGTTTGTTCCATTTCATATCGGCGGCAGGGGCCATGTGTCCCCGGTCGTATCCTGATTTTGTATAATCTCCCGTATATGCTTTGGCTCCACGTACGTCCGGGTCGGGCAAGAATTTATTTGTTCGCCCTTCTTTTCCTTTTGTTTCTTTTTTAGTAAGTTCCCACGCCACCCATTGTGGAGTTTTGTAATCGGCATTATAAGACAGGGTATATCCTTTACGTTTCAGAATCTGGCCGCCTGTACTTGATTGTATCATCGGAATTTCCAATGCACCGCCATGTTGGGGCGAGGTCAGTATTTCTGGCTTTTCTTCATTGCTTTCGATAGTGGGGATATTTTCAAGCAGTTTCCCGTCAAACAATTGATGTTTATATGCCAAAAGTCCCAGTAATACTAAAATAATGATGACTCTCAGGGGACTATTGGATTGTTTCTTTTTCTTTGCGCTCATATTTGTTCTGTTTTAGGGGTGCAAAGATAGAATAAAATATAAAAATACATTATCTTTGTCCATTATATAGCTGTAAATTTTAATAATACTGATATGCTATCCTAACTAATCAAACCTATTATATATGAAAAAGAACCGATTATCGTTAGCGTTCCTGAGTCTGCTGATTGCAGCTTCTCCTTTACGGGCACAAGATACGCTACAGAATGAAACAGTCGAGCAGAAAGACAAGAGAATGGAATGGTTTTCACAAGCCAAGTTGGGTATCTTTATCCATTGGGGAATTTATTCCGTCAGAGGAGTGTCCGAAAGCTGGTCCTTCTTTAACAACTACCTGCCCTATGATGAATACATGGAGCAGGAAAAAGGTTTCACAGCCTCCAAGTATGATCCGAAGGCTTGGGTGGATCTGATAAAAGAAAGTGGAGCCAAATATACAGTGATAACTACCAAACATCATGACGGAGTTGCGTTATGGGATACCAAAGTAGGAGATATCAGCGTCGTGAAAAGCACTCCGGCAAAACGTGATCTCATAGCTCCCTTTGTAAAGGAAGTAAGAAAACAAGGATTGAAACTTGGCTTCTATTATTCTTTATTGGACTGGTCTCATCCTGATTACCCAAACAAAACCCGTACGGAAGTACGTTATAAAAATGATCCTGAACGTTGGGCCAGATTCAACAAGTTCAATTTCGGACAATTGGCGGAGCTGAACAAAACCTGGAAACCGGATCTGTATTGGTTCGACGGGGATTGGGAGCAAAGTGCGGAAGCTTGGAATTCCAAAGGTATTGTAGATCTGCTCCGTTCGGATAATAAGAATGTGATTATCAATTCGCGCATACAGGGATATGGCGACTATGCTACTCCCGAACAGGGAGTGCCAGTGGTGCGTCCCGAGGATAAATATTGGGAGCTTTGTATGACCATGAATGATTCATGGGGATATCAGCATACAGACAGCAACTATAAATCACCCTATATCTTGCTTCGTACATTTGTAGACTGCCTGAGCATGGGCGGTAATCTTTTATTGGATATCGGTCCGAAAGAGGACGGTTCCATTCCTGAAGAACAGATCGCTGTGTTGAAGGAGTTCGGCCGATGGACCAAGAAGCATAAAGAAGCTATTTATGAAACTCGCGCAGGGATTCCTACCGAGCATTTCCAGGGATATACCACACTGAATAAGGCGGGGGATATTCTGTATTTATACCTCCCTTACAAACCTAACGGTCCGGTGGAAGTAAAAGGGCTGATGAACAAAGTGAACCGTATATGGGTGGTTGGTAACGGAGCTATGTTGAATTACAAGGTCTACAATAAAAATTATTGGAACTCAGTACCGGGCAATCTTTATATTGATGTACCCCAACAGGTACAGGATGAGCAGATTACCGTGCTGGCCGTGTTGCTGGATGGGCCGATCAAACTCTATCGTGGAGTGGGACAAGTGCAAGATAATAACTAATCTGAATCAGAAAAATAGATGAAGAAACTTATTTATACCCTGTTGCTTCTGCTGGTTACTTTTCCGGCAATGGCACAAAGCCTTTTTGAACAATATGAACGTTTTCTGACCGAACCGCGTACTTATGTATGTTATCGTCCGGATGGAAAGTTGAAAATAGATGGTAAACTGAATGAAAGTTCTTGGAAGAAGGCGGCGCCTACCGCTCCGTTTGTAGATATAAGCGGTGAAGGATTCCCGACTCCCAAATATGAAACTACCGCCAAGATGCTGTGGGATGATGAATATTTATATGTAGGAGCTGTTCTTCAAGAAGAGGATATCAAGGCACGTCTTACCCAGCGTGATACCATCATCTATTATGACAATGACTTTGAAGTATTTATCGATCCGGATAGCGACGGACACAATTATTTTGAAATAGAAACCAATGCGCGTGGCGTGATTTTCGACCTGATGCTGGACAAACCTTATCGTTCGGGTGGAAATTTCATGGTGCAATGGGACTGCCCCGGATTGAAGACCGCCATCCATTGTGAAGGTACACTGAATAAATCAAAAGATAAAGATAAGTATTGGAGTGTGGAAATGGCCATTCCTCATCAGGCGCTGACCATGAACTTTAACAATCCGTTGAAGGCCGGCAACACCTGGCGCATCAACTTCTCGCGTGTACAGTGGCTGAAGGAGAAAGGACCTGAGGAAAACTGGGTATGGACTCCTACCGGAAGAATTGATATGCACATGCCCGACCGTTGGGGATATCTTTATTTCGTAGACAAGCAAGTGGGAACCTCGCAGGATGAGTTGGTTTATCCGTACAATCAGGCTATCTATAAACTGCTATGGGCTATGTTCTACGCACAGCAGGATAATTATAGTAAACAACATAACTACTTGCGTGCCACAGAACAATTCTTTTTGACTGATAAAGAGTTGAAAGATCTTCCGGCTGATGCCCGGATTGCGGTGGAAGCGACTCAGAACACCTATCAGATAGCTATAACCAATCCTGCTGAAGGAGTCCGTTATGTGATAAATAATGAAGGACGTTTCCGGACAGAAAAGATACCTGCCCGTGAAGTTAAAAACTGGTTGTGGATGCGTCTGAATAACCGTTCGGATGCCGAATGGAAAAAATGGTTTGCGTTGTTGAAAGAATGTGGTATTTCGGGTGTCATGTTCGAGGGATACAATGAAAATATTTATCGTCTTTGCAAAGAAGCCGGACTGGAGGCACATTATTGGAAATGGACGATGAACCGCAGGGAACTGCTGGACAAGCATCCCGACTGGTATGCCGTGAACCGTAAAGGCGAGTCTTGTCACGACAAACCGGCCTACGTGGATTATTATCGCTTCTTGTGCCCTAATCACCAAGGTGTGGCAGAGTATCTGGCAGAAGACTATGTAAAGGAAGCCCATAAGCCTTATGTGGATGGTGTTCATCTGGATTATGTCCGTATGCCGGATGTAATCTTGCCTGTCAGCCTATGGAAAAACTATGGTATAGAGCAGAAAGAAGAGTTGCCGGAATATGACTATTGTTATTGTGATGTCTGCCGTGAATTGTTTAAAGCTAAAACAGGACAGGATCCGTTGGAGTTAAAGTATCCGATGGAAAACCAGAGTTGGATCAATTTCCGTCTGGATGCCATCACTCGTGTGGTGGATGCCATTACCAAAGCGGTGAAAGCCGATCATAAAGCTATTTCTGCCGCAGTGTTCCCGGGGCCGTCCATGGCTCGCAAGATGGTGCGCCAAGATTGGGGAGAATGGACGTTGGATGCTTATTATCCGATGATTTATAATAAATTCTATTATGAAGGTCCTGAATGGATCGGGCGTTCGGTAAAGGAAAGCGTTGAAACGGTGAATGGGCGTGCCAAGATATATGCCGGACTGATGTTTGGTGATATTAAGGACAATTTTGAAGAGGCGCTGGATGAAGCGTACAATAACGGGGCATCCGGTGTATCCTTCTTTGATGGTCCGGATGAAGAATATTTGCATAAATTCAAAGCTTATCTGGATAAGAGAGGATTTGTGGTGAAGTAACTCCGTACTGTTAGATCCTTATATTAGAGAAATAAATCTCTTTTTAGCGGTCACTTTCGATTTTTATCGTAAGTGGCCGCTTTTGCGTTTTATCATTTGTTCTTTTAATGAGTGCGGAAAAGGAATTTATGTGTTCCTTTTTGGTCTTTCTTGGATCTATCTTGAAAATGAATCTGTTAGAATAAAAAAAATGGAGTTCTCTTAGTAAGAGAACCCCATTCCGCTGCAAATGTAGTTATAATAATTCAAATACGGAAATCTTTTATTCAGGAATCAGTCTCTGATAAGGATTCTTATGATATTTGTTTGCAAATTATCCATCTCTGATTATTCGTAAATATCTTATTGTCAGCAGTATATGTCTTTTTGGGGTTCTCTTACTAAGAGAACCCCAAAAAGACATATATAAAAAGTAATGTTTTGATGGTAACAGAAAATAGTATGGAGCTTGAAAATCAAGCGTTCCTTTCAAATCAAGACATAACGGGCGAAGCGCCTAAGTTACTGCTCTGCAGTTCAATCGCTTCCGGCTCAGACCTGGGGTCAAATGAAGGAATCACGCCAATGGCGGGAATAGGAAAAGAATACCCTGAACTCGGCTGGTATTATCTGTATCTTTCCAACAAAGAACTGAAACGCTATATCAGTGTTTTCAGTGGCAGGAAAGCTGTTCGGCTTCGTACACCATCAGGTACCGTAGAAGAGAGATTCTTTTGCTTCAAGGTGTTTTCTTACACTGCCACCGATCATAGGAAACGTTTCGAGCAATGTGCTTATACCAAAGAGGAATATACCGCTCGCCGTGACTCTGCCCGGGTGGTGAAAGAGGCTTTTGCTACCGGCTCCACTCAGAAACTGAATACGTTGACGAATGAGAAAGGGATTGAAGGCAACGGTTGGCTGTTTGTATGTGCTCCCTTGGGGCAGTTGGAATGTATTCTGTCTGCCATGCTTCCCCGCCAGTATCTGGTGACGGACTATAACACACACCGTGCGGCGGTAATTCCTCAACGTCAGATGGAGGAATTTATCTATCTGTATGAATCCATGCCTTACAATATCGAGCTGATGAACCGGCCTTTGGAGGACTATCTTCAGAAAAAGCAACGAATCCGTATTACCGGTGGTGTCTTTCGGGGGAAAGAGGGATGTATCATGCGTTTGCACCGCAATACAAGGCTGGTATTCGCTTTTGGCAATATGACGGTGGCAGTGAGCTATCTTCATGCGTTTCCGTTTGAAAAAATTGATTAGTTTAATTAAAGCCATCCATACATTCCTTGCAGGACGATGGATGGCAGATAAGACTACAGACGCAACTAAGGTTGCAAGTCTATATATTCAGCTGTGACATGGAAACATGGACAGGCTTTTTGCGGATTCAAGTCATGATGGCCTACAATCAGTGCCTTGGGATAACGTTGATGCAGTTGTTCAATCAGTTTTCTCAGCGTAGCCTTTTGTGCTTCCGTCCGAGTGTCTTTCGGCGTTGTTCCGCCGTCATCCAGTCCGCCTAAACAGATAAAGGCTAAGTCAGCTAAAATAATTGACAATTCAGATTATTGCGATTGAATGTTATCAGTCCTCTTTGTGTTGGCTTTTAGATATTAAGAAGTTAGTAAATACATGATACTTTATAAATAAGTTATGCAAGCAATTATATTAGCAGCCGGAATGGGCAAGCGTTTGGGAAACCTGACCAAAGATAATACAAAATGTATGGTTAAAGTGAATGGCATTCCATTGATAGATCGTGTTTTGGGACAATTATCTCATTTTCCATTGTCAAAAGTCATATTAGTAATCGGTTATAAAGGCGAAAAATTAAAAGAATATTTAGGTTTTGATTATCAGGGATTACCTATTCAATATATCGAAAATTCCATTTATGACAAGACAAACAATATCTATTCACTTTCTTTGGCGAAAAAGGAACTTCAAGAGGATGATACATTGCTGATTGAATCTGACTTGATTTTTGATGATACTTTGTTCCCGATGATATTGAATGATCCTTATCCCAACTTGGCTTTGGTCGCCAAGTATGAAACTTGGATGGACGGTACCATGGTTCGTTTGGACGATGAAAACAACATTGTAAATTTCATTCCTAAGAAAGCTTTCAAGTACAGTGATGTGGATTGTTATTACAAGACGGTCAATATCTATAAGTTCAGCAAGGAGTTTTCACGTACCCATTACGTTCCATTTTTGGAAGCCTATACGAAAGCGTTGGGTAACAATGAATATTATGAACAGGTCCTTCGGGTAATTACCTTGCTGGATAAGTGCGAGTTGAAGGCTTTGCCGTTGGACGGGCAGAAATGGTATGAGATAGACGATGTTCAGGACTTGGACATTGCGGAGACCCTTTTTGCGAATTCGGTCATCAAATTGTCCCGTTACCAGAAACGCTATGGAGGATATTGGCGTTTTCCTGCTTTGCTGGATTATTGCTATTTGGTTAACCCCTTTTTCCCTACCCAACGTATGCGTGACGAAATCAAGGCGAACTTTGATGTCCTGCTGACGGAATATCCCTCAGGAATGTCCGTCAACAGCCTTTTGATAGGGAAATATTTTGGGGTGAACCCAGATTATGTTTGTGTGGGCAATGGTGCTGCAGAACTAATAAAGAGCCTGATGGAATATTTGCCGGGTACCATAGGTGTGATATATCCCACATTCGAAGAGTATCCTAACAGATGTAACAAGCAGGAGGTGGTTGTCTATATTCCTTCCAATCCTGATTTCTCCTATAGGGCTTCGGATGTCATGTCTTATTATTCGGACAAGAAGATAGATTCCTTGTTGATAGTCAATCCTGATAATCCATCCGGCAATTTCATTCCATATACCGAGCTTCTTTCCTTGTGCGAATGGGCAGGTTTCCGCTCCATCCGTCTGATAGTGGACGAATCTTTTGTTGATTTTGCGGAGGATGGCCTGAACAGTTCCTTGCTGTATAATGAAATTCTAGAACAATATCCTCACTTGGTGGTGATGAAGAGTATTTCCAAGTCCTATGGCGTTCCCGGACTGCGTTTGGGGGTATTGGCAAGTTCCGATAAGTCGTTGGTCGCTTTCCTCAAAAAGGATGTTTCCATTTGGAACATAAATTCATTTGCAGAGTTTTATATGCAGATATTCGGTAAATATGAATCGGACTACAAGAAAGCGTGCGGCAAGTTCTTGCAGGAACGTAACCGTTTTTTTCTTTCTTTGCAGGATATATCATTTTTGCGTGTGATTCCTTCTCAGGCGAACTATTTCTTATGTGAGATTACCGGTAAATATACTTCTGCCGAGTTGAGTAGGTTGCTTTTGGATCGGAATATCCTGATAAAGGATTGCGGGACGAAGAAAGCTTTTGGAGGAAAGAATTATATCCGTATAGCGGTGAAGAATAGGGATGAAAATAATCGTTTGATTAGCATTTTAGCCAGTTTTGATCTCTAGTGAAAGACTGCATCTTTAATTTTTTCTAATAGATAAGAGTCTTCTTTACTGTATAAACAGATGATTGCTTAGCTTATGTCAATAAAGAAAAATTTTCTATATAATATACTCTTAAATATCTCAAACATAGCTTTCCCAATAATTACAATTCCATATGTAAGTCGGATTTTAGGCGTTGATCAGATTGGAGAATTCAGTTTTGTAACAACCTTGGTTGAATATTTTGTGTTATTTGCGGCTTTAGGCAAGACGCTTTTTGGAAGTAGAGAAATAGCTAAATTAAAAGACAATAAACGATCTTGTAATCGATTATTTAATCGGTTGTTTACAATAAATATTATTTCATCGATATTTGTGTCATTTATTTTTTTATTATCTCTGTTTGGCATTCAACAATTGACCGAAATAAGGTGTTTGCTGTTCATAGCAGGAATTCCTCTTTATTTTTCAGCATTAGACATAAATTGGTTTTATAGTGGATTGGAGAAATTTAAATTGATTTCCCTCCGTTCCGTATTTGTAAAATTAGTTTTATTGATAGGATTGTTATGTTTAGTGAAAAACAAAAGTGATTTAATTATTTACGTACTACTTAACTCTCTGACTTTTTTAATTAATTATATAATAAACATCTACTTTTTTATAAAAGAAGGATTCTCTATTCGATTGGATTTAAGCGACTGTAAAGTAAATTTAAAAGGACTCGTTTTATTTTTCTTCTCTTCCCTTGCTATGCAGATTTATTTGATGATAGATACAGTAATGTTAGGATTTATGTCTTCATTCTATGAACTGGGCATATATTCATCAGCAATAAAATCTGTTAGAATACTAATGCCTATTATGACATCTTTGGGAATGGTTATGCTACCTCGTTTGTCTTATTGCAACAATATAGGCAATGTCGTTGAATATAGAAAAATGTTGGATTGTGCTTTTGACGTTATTAATTTTTGCTCTTGGCCATTAATGGCTTATTTCCTTTGTATTGCTGATTTGTTTATTCTATTCTTCTTTGGTCAGTCTTTTGGGGAAGCTACATTGCCCCTAAGAATATGTTCAGTATTATTTGTAGTCAGTAACTTTTCTTATTTTTTAGGGATACAGGTAATGACAACAGCTTCTTTTGAATCAAGATATTTGATTGCAACAGTCTGTGGCGTCATCTTTAATCTTTTATTTAATGTTATATTAATACCTTCCATGGGAGCTCGTGGTGCTGCGTGGGCTTCTGTAATAGGTGAAATAATGGTTTCTGCTACATGTGTTTATTATGTATATAAATTGAAGTTATATTCAATAAGTTGGCGGTGCTTAAAAAAATCGTGTTGTGCTTCATTTATTTTTCCTTTGGTCTATGTCTGTATGTTTTTGGGGAGTATGGAAAAGAATTTTTTATGGTTCATTCTTTATTCTTTTATAGCATGGGTAGGGTATATATTGATCCAATGCAAATTAAAGAATTCTGTATGCATGTATATATTTTCAACAATAACAAAATATGTTTAGGTTTTTATTGAATTTTATAGGTTTTCTGTTATCTTTCGTTTTTACAGAGAAAATTATGCATGAAGTATGGCATCTGAGAAATGTAATATATTCTTCTATTGTAAGATGTCATTTCAAATCAATAGGAAAAGGTGGGCGTTTTTGTTATCCATTAATTTTAAATGGTGGAAAGAATATTTTAATAGGTGACAAATTTAGTTTGCGTGAACGGGGGCGGATAGAAGCGATAGATTTATATCAAGGCGTAAATTATACTCCTTCAATAATTATTGGTGATAATGTAGCAATGGGGAATGATGTTCATATAGGCGTAATAGGACAACTTAAAATTGGTAATAATGTACTGGTGGGAAGTCATATTTTTATTTCTGACCATTCTCATGGCAAATTAAATAAAACAGATATAAAAAAGGTAGCAATTGAGCGCAGATTATATTCTAAGGGTAATATTATAATAGAGGATAATGTTTGGATAGGAGAAGGGTGTGTTATTTTACCTAATGTAAAGATTGGACAAAACAGTGTAATTGGTGCAAATACAGTTGTTACAAAAGATGTACCTCGAAATTCAATTGTTGTAGGAAATCCAGGTCGAGTGATTCGCCAAATTGAATAAGAATAATTTCTTATGAATTTAACTCTACTTTTTTTTCTATTGTTATTGGGCGTATCCTGTTCATTTTATACTCCCCATAGGTGGTATAATAAAATATATTGGATAATAGCTGCCATGCTATCTGTTGTTATAGGATTACGTGATTTTTCTGTTCAAGATACTGAAAACTATGCAGCTTTATATTCGGGAATTACCGCTTTTGATTTGTCTTCTATCTCGCTATTTTCATTTGAACCGGGTTTTCAATATTATACGCATTTTTTAAAAAAGATTGCAGGAGGAAATCTTAATGGCTATTTCTTTCTCTTAGCATTGACTAATTATGTATTCATTTATTTCGCATTAAATAATTGGGGAAAATGGCATACTCCAGATAATAAAAAGCTAAATTCAGTTTTATTCTTGGTTCTCTATAGTTCATTTTTTGGAATGTTTTACAATGCCATAGTTGTCAGAGCTGGGCTTGCATTATCGATTTTACTATTAGCAACCTCTCTTTTATCTAAGTCACAGCTTAATTATAAAGATTTGTTTTTTGCAGGATGTTTTTTTGTTGTTGCATTGTCTTTCCATTATTCTTCTTTTTTAGGTATTGTTGCCTGTGTTATATATAGGATAGGGGGACGAAAATCTTCTAAAATATATATTATTATTTGGAATCTATTGTTTTTGATATTTATTTTACGTTTAAGTCCTTATGTCGTTTCTATATTGTTGGGGGGCATTATATCTGTATTTGGGATGTTTGATGGTACAGATTTAGCTAAATATTCCTATTATCTAGACGAACTATATAAACTAACGTATGCAATTCCGTATAGAGGTGTTTTTTATTTTGTGATCGGATGGTTTTTTATC